>Ga0255207_1000064_pt1 | contig 27542 bp, 26 predicted proteins | sample Miss_Miss_RepA_8_2_FD_183043 | JGI IMG/M metagenome (GOLD analysis project Ga0255207, IMG submission 183043) | Freshwater microbial communities from Mississippi River, Louisiana, United States - Miss_Miss_RepA_8d | ecosystem: Environmental > Aquatic > Freshwater > River | place: USA: Louisiana... | reverse complement strand
CTACATTAGCTCCTACATTGGCCCCTACATTAGCTCCTACATACGTGCCTACATTAGCTCCTACATTGGCCCCTACATTGGCCCCTACATTGGCCCCTACATTGGCCCCTACATTGGCCCCTACATATGTCCCTACATACGTGCCTACATACGTACCTACATTAGCCCCTACATTGGTCCCTACATATAATCCAACTATAGAACGTTCCGCAAAACCAACATCAATAGAACCATTTATTTCATTTACAACTGATATAAGTTTATCAAATGTTCAAACAAATATACTTGATTTAAACGCCCAAAAGAGCATTATTTTAGCACAAGCACTAACAATGAATATTAGTTCAGATTTTATAACATTTGTTAGTTCATCTGTTTTAAAAAACAACAAAATAACATTTCAAAGTTATAATTTAGTTGCAACTACAAAGACTAATATTATTCTTCAAGGAAAATATAGTACATATCTCAGTAATCCTCAAAGTTTATATACATCATTATCTAATAGTATTACAAATGCTGTAACTAGCGGCACATTTACAACTAATTTAGTAACAATATCACAACAATTAAACTCAACAGCTACTATTAGTGCAAGTATATCATCAATAGTTGTTTCTAGTGTTACTATTCAAACAAATATGACATATATGCCTACATATATGCCTACAATAAAAATTAAAGATAATACTATTACATCTATATATAATTCACATACATTAATTATATTTGTTAGTTGTGTAGCAGTAATTATATCATTTATTGGATGCTATATATTATATTTATTTTTCAAAAGAAGGTATTTAAGATATTTAAGACAAGAACGAACACAATTACAAAATAGGCAATTACAAGAAAGATTAATAAATGTTGAAAATATAGAAATTACATTTGTTAGTTGAAATGATTTTAAAAATAAAAATATAGATATAATACAAATTATGAATAGAGATAATAAAATAGGATTATTATGTATTTTAAATGTTATTTTTTGGGTAGGAACATTAATTAATAGTTTTCAAGAATATGAAACTAAATTTCAAAAAATATTACATGAACATAATGAAATGCTTTTAAAAATAAAAAAAATGGAAGATTGTATTGAATTATTAGAATTAAAATTAGAAAATAGTATTAAACAAGCAAAAGAAGATACTACAAACATTAATAATATATCTAGTAATGATATAACTAGTAATGATATAACTAGTAATGATATAACTGGTAATGATGTAACTAGTAATGATGTAACTAGTAATGATGCAACCAGTAATGATGTAACTAGTAATGATATAACTAGTAATAATAAAAATATTGATATAGCTATTGTTGATAAAAGTGTTGAAGAACTTATACAAATGTTAAAGGAAGATAAACCAGATAAAGAAGATAAAGAAAATAAGCAAGAAGATGAGTTAGTTGACTTATCAGAAGAAACATATCCAGTTAAAAATCCTAATAAAAAAAGTTGGATTAAAACATTATTTTTTATGTAATATGTTAAATAATGGACCAAATAACAGTTTAAATAATTATTTTAATATATAATAATGAAAGTAGCATTATTATTTATTATTAGTTATCATCATATTTTAAATAAAGAACAATTATGGATTGATTGGATAAAACCTAATCAGGATATTATTAATATTTATTTCCATTATAAAGATTTTAATCTTATAAAATCATCCTGGATTAAAACATATTCTTTACCACCAAATGATATTAAAAGTACTACATATTACAATGTTGTTCCAGCATATATGGCACTAATGACATATGCTTTTAATCATGATCATGAAAATATGTGGTTCTGTTTTTTAACTGACTCATGTGTACCAATTATTTCACCAGCAAAATTTAGACAAATGTTTTTAAATCATTACCAAGCATCTATTTTAAAATGTAAACCAGCATATTGGAATATTCAAATACATCGTCGGGCAAATTTACGACTTTTTAAGAAGGAATTTTGGCTTGCAAATGACCCTTGGTTCACACTTACTCGAAGTCATGTTCACAAATGTCTTATCTTTTTAGCAGCTAAAAATAGTGTATATAATCAGGTTAATGAAGGCGGGCTAGCAAATGAAAGTATATTTGCCATTATTCTTCAAACATTTAAGGAACTAACTAATCCAAATACATATATTAATCAATGTAGCTCAATTGCTGATTGGACACGAATGTCTAGTCCAACTAGTCCATATCTATTTATTGAAGGTACTAGTCAGAATATTAATATAATTAAAGACCTACTTAAAGAGAACCAATATGCACTATTTTTACGTAAGGTTTCAAGAGAGTTTCCAGATACTGTAATAAAAGAGTTATGGAATGTTGATTTTGAACATGTGTATCCTATGCTTCATAATCAGTATAAGGTGAAAAAAACTGAAGATATTGTTAGTATACAAACAAATAATACATATTCTATATTTAATAAGTTTCTTCAAATACGCAAACAGAATCAAAGTTATATAAACTTGTTGCTACTAATAGCATTTATTGTGTTTATTAATTTATTATAAAATTGAAATAATGTATTTATAATATTATAATAATTATAAAATATGTCAAAAAAACTTAGATATGATTATGAGTTATTAAAGAATATTTGTGATAAAGATGGATTAACATTATTAAAAAATTATAAAGACTTATATATAACCAGAGATACAAGAATAATTGGTAAGTGTATTTTGTGCGACAACAGTTTTGATAAAAGTTTAAATAAATTACATAAACAGAAAAATTATGGTTGTTTATCATGTGCTAAATTGCTTAAAACAGAAAAAATAAAAGAAACTATGCTTGAAAAATATGGCGTTGAACATGCTGCTCAATCAGAATTTTTTAGAGATAAGATAAAACAAACTATATTTGAAAAATATGGAGTTGAATATGCTTTACAAAGTGAAGAAATAAAGGCAAAAATAAGACAAACTAATTTAGAAACATATGGATGCGAATATGGATTACAAAATGAAAAGGTTAAAAATAAAAAGAAAGAAACGTATTTGAAGAATTATGGAGTAGAAAATCCTATGCAATGTAAAGAAATACGAGATAAAACAAAACAAACAAACTTAGAAAAATATGGAGTTGAATATACTTGTCAAAATCCAGATATTCTTGATAAAATGATTAAGTCTATGTATAAATTAAAAGAATATATTATGCCTTCCGGAAATATTTTACAAATACAGGGTTATGAACATTATGCATTAGATTATTTACTACAAACAGAACATATTTGCGAAACTGATATTATAACTGGATGTAAAAATGTCCCTACTATTTGGTATAATGATATTAATGGAAAAAAACGTAGACACTTTGTAGATATTTTTATTCCTAATCAGAACCGATGTATTGAAGTTAAATCTACTTGGACAGCGCATATTAATAATTCTACTATATTTTTAAAGCAATTAGCAGCAAAAGATTTAGGATATAATTATGAAATATGGATATATGATAGTAATGGTCAAATAGTTAATAAATATCTGTGACCATAAATTTAATTTAGCTGGTTTTCCAACGATTTCCGCACTCACAGCATGTAATAAAACATGTCATAGCTTCATCTGCCGACCTCGTCTGTAGCTGCATGTAAGTACATTTCTTTGATTTGCATTTTCTACAAGTAAATGTATCTGTACTAGCTTCAATATTTTGCTCAAATTTGCTCTTATCTCTAATACTTTTGGCTTTAATAAGTTCATCCCATTTCTCAGGTAACATTTCATGATGAGACATAAAAGCTAATTCATGTACTTTAATGTCTCCATTTGTAACCATTTGTATGAGTTTATCGTTTCTCAAATTTAAAAATATGCTACGTAGATGATCTAAATAAATCTGGATAAAGAATTGGTTATCCCACTTTTTAACAACTTTTCGACTATTTGCTTCTTTTAGAGCCCAATTATAAATTCCTTTTTCTAAATTAGTTGCGTGGTTCATATTTTCTGCGAAGAAGGATGATAACTTCTTACGAATATTACTTCTAAACGCATCAGGATTTTCTATCTTTTTTACGGACATTTTTAAATATAATATATTAGACTGTATTATATTTAAATAATAATTCAATTTTAATTTTACAATTTTATATTTATTTAAATAGTAAAAATATAAATTGTAAAGACATTTGTGGATATTACAAGAAATTGTTGTATCATTAATATTATTTTACCTGTATGAGTTAATGGATATAAATCAGAAAATCCAAGACCTGCTTGTACTGTAGTACTTAATGTTAAAAAATCAACAAAGCCGATAGTATCATATTTATCTTTATCATAACTAAACTCAATTGCTACATGTTTATATAAATATGTAAAAATAATTATACATATTAAATGAAAAAATAATGTTCGTAATACTAATTTCATATTTTATATATTAGTAATATTATTTTTTATATTGTTCTAATAATAATATAGTATAAGGATGTTTACAAATATTTTAGGAGCACGACGTTGTTGTAATATTGCAAAAGGTGCTACAGGTCCACAGGGGTTTATAGGTGCTCAAGGTCCAATTGGCCCACCTGGCCCACCTGGTGATACTGGTCCTACTGGAGCACCTGGACCTACAGGTTGCCAAGGTTCTAAAGGACCTGCTGGAGGTGCCGGTAGTACTGGACCTCAAGGAGCCCAAGGATCCCAGGGAGCCCAAGGACCAACTGGTTTACAAGGGTTTCAAGGTCCACAGGGATCTATAGGTTCTACAGGACCCATAGGACCCACAGGAGTAAATGGATCACAAGGTCCACAAGGACCCACAGGACCTACAGGACTATTTGGATCACAAGGATTACAAGGTGATATAGGATCTACTGGTATTATAGGTCCACAAGGTGATCAAGGACCTATTGGTGATATAGGTCCACAAGGTGATCAAGGACCTATTGGACCAACAGGGCCTACTGGTCCATCTGATATTGGTCCACAAGGAAATATTGGGGACTATGGTCCTCAAGGTGATCAAGGACCTCAAGGACCTCAAGGATCAGGACCTCAGGGACCTCAAGGATCTCAAGGTGATCAAGGACCAGATGGTGGACCTGGTATTGGTCCACAAGGTGATCAAGGACCTATTGGTGATCAAGGACCGTCGGGTACATATTCTCCAACAGGACCAGATGGTCCACAAGGTGCTAGTGGACTAAATGGTAATCAAGGTCCACAAGGACCTCAAGGTGATACAGGTATTTCTGGTATTACAGGTCCTACTGGACCTACAGCAGAAGTAAATAGTGTATATTATATTTCAGGAGGAACTGCAAATTATTCAAACGGATTTACTGGTATTAGTACATTTATTATTGAACCAGGAACAGGAATTACAGGAACATCTTATATGATTAATTGGACTTTAAATGAAACTATTATAGCTGGTCCTAATAATTGTAGTTGTGTATATATTAATTTTTCTGATGGAACAAATGTATATGAACCAATTAATATTAATAGTGGTAATACTTTTTCAGCAAATGCATCTGTAATGTATTCAATAAAAGGACCCACATTTAGCAATCAAACAACTAGTGTAAGTGATTATGTTCAATTAAATAATTGGCTTGGAGATACTGGATTAAAATGTAATATTTACCAAACAAATAATAGTAGTGATGCTAATCCTGTTCAAATAGTATCATATAACATGGCTTTAAGAATGACACAACTATAATTTATAAAATATAATTTAAATTAAAATATATTTATACCCATATATATAAATATATTATAATGTCATCACAATGTTGTAAAGGTAAAAATATAGGACCACAGGGTCCTACTGGAATACAAGGATTACCTGGTCCTATTGGAAAATCTACACTTGGCCCTACTGGAATTACTGGACCTCAAGGACCAACTGGTGCTACGGGTCCTCAAGGAGATACTGGAACAGCTGGAGGAACTGGTGTAACTGGACCTACTGGACCTCAAGGACTTCAAGGATTTCAAGGACCTCAAGGAGCACAAGGACCTCAAGGATTACAGGGAGCACAAGGACCTCAAGGACCTCAAGGATTACAGGGAACTACTGGTTCTTTAGGTAATACTGGACCGCAAGGATCTCAAGGAGCACAAGGATCTCAAGGAACTACTGGACCAATTGGTTTAACAGGTCCTATAGGCCTTATAGGTGCACAAGGTATTACTGGACCTACTGGTCTTACTGGTCCAAATGGTGATACAGGACCTGATGGTATAATAGGATTACCTGGCGATACTGGACCTACTGGACCTGATGGATTAATAGGATTACAAGGGCCTCAAGGTCCGCAAGGTGATACTGGTTTAGGACCTCCAGGACCTCAAGGTCCACAAGGTGTCCAAGGTAATCCATATTTTGGCATAGGAGATCAAGGACCACCTGGACCTCAAGGAGATCAAGGACCACCTGGACCTGGTTATACTTTAGAAGGTCCACAAGGAGCTCAAGGGTTTCAAGGAGTTCCTGGTAATCAAGGAGATCAAGGTCCTCAAGGTGAAACTGGACCCCAAGGACCATTTGGACCACAAGGACCTACTGGACCATCTATTCCAGTCTATGCATATAAAATATCAGGTTCTCAAGGAGTTACAGTAGATAATACCGGTTATGCTGCTATAAGTTATTTTGAAATTCCTAATTTACCATCTTTTCCTGGAATAAATACTGGATATATGGCAATTAATTGGACAATTGAAGCAGAAGAAAATACTGGAGATGGTAAAACAGAAATATATATAGATTTTTATAGTAATGGAATAACTTATATTCCAGATACTATTAATGCTACAAATGGTGGAGTTGTATTAAGTAGACCAATGACAAATACTAGTGGATATAGTCCAAATAATATGGTATCTGCTAGTGCTAATGATTATGTAAATTTAAATGGATATCAAAATCAATTAATTAGTCCAATGTATTGTAATTTATATCAAATGGCAGATACAGGAACAACTGCTTTAATTCAAAATTATAATATGTCTTTAACTTTTGTAGAAATTGGTGTATCAGGATCCCAAGGTCCTCAAGGAAGTCCTATTGGTATTACAGGGCAAGCATTTAATCCATAAATATTTATTATTTATTACTTGTTATTTATAAAATACTTTATTTTATTATATTATATTATAATGTTGTCAGTATATATTTTAGAATTTATAGGTACAATAATGTTGGCATTCATGATATCATTATTAGGCAAAGGTTATGCTCATATATTGCTAGGTAGCACTATATTATTAACAGGAACACTATTTGCAAATAATTGTTTTAATCCAGCAATTGCACTTTGTTATTTAATAACAAATCATATTACATTTCCTATTTTTATATATTATATTATAATAGAATTGATTGCTGCTGTAACTGGATTTACATTTGGAAAATATATTAAAGACCTTTTTATGCTTTAATAATTATAATAAACTAACAAAATATATTATATTTAAATAATATAATATATGTCATATTCATCATATTTAGCATCAAAACAATGTTGTCCATTTGGGTCACAAGGATATCGAGGACCTCAAGGATCATCAGGAATAACAGGTGCTACAGGAATAGGAGCTACTGGACCAACTGGTCCTACATCAACCGTTAGAGGTCCAAAAGGTCCTCAGGGTGCTCCTGGTTCTGGTGACTTAGGATCTACAGGACCTCAAGGAGCTCAAGGACCTCAAGGATTACAGGGTTCTAGAGGACCACAAGGTTCTCAAGGAGTTCAAGGAGATCAAGGAATACAAGGAGATCAAGGAATACAAGGAGCTCAAGGAGATACTGGACCTCAAGGAGCTCAAGGTCCTCAAGGAGATCAAGGACCACAAGGTGTTCAAGGTTCTATAGGACCACAAGGTGTTCAAGGAGATACTGGAAATACAGGACCACAAGGACCTCAAGGAGATACTGGAAATACAGGACCACAAGGACCCCAAGGACCTACTGGTTATGGACCCCAAGGACCCCAAGGATTAGCTGGTATAACACAAGGTCCTATAGGAGACCAAGGATATCCAGGTCCAGACGGTGATCAAGGTCCATCAGGTGCTTTTGGAGCACAAGGGGCTCCAGGAGATTCAGGTCCACCGGGTCCCCAAGGACCTCAAGGTTCTATAGGACCCCAAGGACCAGAAGGTGTTGGACCCCAAGGACCTCAAGGATATCCAGGACCTGATGGTGATCAAGGTTCTCAAGGAGAACAAGGACCTACAGGTGATACAGGTGCTACTGGTCCTGATGGTCCAACAGGACATTATGGTCCTGGATTACCCCTTTATTGGTATTATTATTATAATTTTAATTATGTATCACCATATTTATCTACATATACTAATACTATATATACAAATGTAATTGGTTTTACATCAGTTATTCCAGTTATTCCATTTAGTATAGGATCATATTTTGCTATTAATTGGACACTAATGGAACAAATTGATGAACGCACATCCTATAGTAGAAGTTATAGTTCCATTTATATTGATTTTATAAGTCAAAATACATCCATAGTCTATACTCCTAATATAGTTAATCAAACAAATGGAGGAGCAATAGGAGAATATGAACAATCTGTTGCTGGAGCAATTACACAGAGTGTATCAGTTAACGATTTTGTTGATTTTACAGGTTATAATATTGATATAGATGGACAACTTAGTCTAAGAATATGGCAACTAGGTGAAACTGGTGGAATACCATTTATTGATATTCAAAAAATTACATTTTATGCGGATTGGTCGGCCATTACAACAACATCAAGTGTGTTTCCATTTGCAATTGGACCTACTCCAATTACTGCTATTACTGGACCACATCCTTAAATATTATTATTATTACTAATAATTTTATCAATAGTTGGAAAAAAAGCTAGTTCATTTAGTATTTTAGCCTTTTCCTTTTTAATAATTTCTATACGTTGTGACCACCAATCTTCTTCTATAGCTTGCTTTATTATTTGATATGACTTTTCAAAATCATGAATATCTAACAAAATAAAAGCACCTTGATCAATATAATCTGTTACATTTGGACATCCATAATAAAAACATAATGTTTCACATAATATTGGCTCCCACAGTTTTTCTGTAATAAATCCTTCTTCATAATTATTTTCCACCATAAAATAATATTTATACTGTTTTAGTCCATTACTTTTATCTAGATATGGACTAAGAGATCCTCTATAATTTTTAAATTCATGTTTATTATCCTTATTCCATATGTCTAATTCTATGTCTCCCTTTGTTTCTAAAAATTTTAAAAAATTTATTCTATCAATATGTCCTTCATCAAAATATTTAGAACTACAAATCGATGAAATTGTTAATTCTTTTATTTTTATAAAAAGTTCTGATTTTTGTAAATCATTTAATGTTAATTCAAGTTGCCAAAATGCGTTATTATGACATGCTATTTTACGGCCTCTTACTGCTAAGAAATTTTCTGGATTAGGTTGTGCCCATGGTCCCCAAGTTTTTACTCCCCAGTTTTTATTTGGATCATCTACCCAAGGTTCCATTTGAAATACAATAGTTTTTTTTGGATCAAAATATGTATCTTTAGGGGGGAAATTAATAATTACATAATAGTCAATAATATTTTTATCATCAGTCCATACTAATTCATAATTTTTCCAAGTAAATCCATCTTCACACATATTTGACCATTCTTTACATAAATTTAAAGAACTAGTCCAATTACATAACATTTTAATTTTGATAGTTTGTTTTGGATTATAATATTTTTTTTTAATATATATTCCATCACTTTCTCTAAAATATTTTGATACTGCTAATTTTGTAAATATATTTTTAAAAAAACCTAATGTATTAACAGCAACACAATTTGGATCATTATGTGCAATTTGTAATAATTCTTTTAATGGCTTTTTATGAAAATACAAATCATTACCAATAATATCCATATTAGGGACATATACAAAATGTTCTGATAATTTATCACATATTACATTTGAAAAATCTATTTTATCATATATATTCTGAATATCCGAATCTATTTTTTTACCATTTTCATTCCATTCAGAAAAAACTAGTTGCGGTTGACATTCATAATTATCTAGTCCTGGTATTATTTTATTTAAATAATCTATTCCATGTTTAATACCATTATTTTCAATATAATTTATCATTTTTTTAGCTCCATTTTTATTTATAGTATAAGCAAAATAACCACCAATATACAAATGCTTATCAAGTGGTACAACTATTGTATTATTAGTTAAATTATTATAAATATTAAAATATTGTTTTCTATTATTTGAAAACATACTATAACCTAAAAATACAGTGTCTCTTATATTAAAAACATTGCTAGCTATTAAAACTTCAAGTCTATTTTTAAATTCTGAACATAAAACTAAATCATCTTCCATAATTAAATAACAATTGTTAGTATTATCATTTACTAATTGTTTCCATAAATTATAGTGACTAAGAGCACAACCTATTACACCTTTTCTACTTCCAAAATCATTACCTTGAAATAATTCTTTAAGTTCAAATGTTGGTTCTAATGTAGAACCATCTGTAGCAATAATAAATTCATATTCATGTTCTTTAAATCCTATATTTGTAAGTTGTTTAATTGTATTTATTTTTCTATCAGGTCGACGTTCTAGATTTATAATTTTAATTGGTATATTACCAATATTTATAATTGCATTTTCATTTGTATTTATATTTGTATTATTTTCTTCATCAGAAAAAAACTGTTTTTCACTATTAAGTTCATAAGCATTTTTTACAATATTATTATTACGTTCTCTTGTTAGTCTACCAATATGTCTACATGTTATCTGATTAAAAAAACCTGATTTATAACCTGCATTTGCCCATTTTTTGGCATAATCCATTTCAAAAAACTGATTAGGACTATCAAAATTTCCTAATTCTAATATTATTTTAGTTTCAATTAATGATGGTCTAAAACTATAATGTGGCCAATAATGACAATTTAAATAGTTAAAATCACCAGGGCAGTAATTATGTAATACAATATCATTTACTGATGTTTTTATATGCCCTAATACACTATAATTATCAATTGTTTCAGTATAATTTCTATTAAATAATATTTGTTTTACAGAATGACTTTTACCAAGTTGATTTAGTCCATTTATTGCTCGCTCAATATAATTTGTCTTATAGTAAAATAAAAAATCATCTTCCATATGTATCCAATATTTTGGTTTTATTTCATTTAATTTATTCCAAATAATATTCATACTTTTACGATGTCCTTTTTCTTCATAAGTCTTTAAATAATACTCTATCCACGGATATATGTTTTTCATTTCTGTTCTATCTATTTCTGATGAGTTATCATCTACACAAAACCAATAGTCTATTTTATCTTTATCAGTCCAATGATTTAAAATAGAATTAATAGTTTGTTTAAATAAGTCTAGACGTTTACATGTAGTAAATGTAATCATAATTTGTGGATTAGTTTTATTTTTATAATCTCTATTATAATTTGTATTAGACTTTGTTAATATATGTCTTATTCTTTCAAAAATTTTATTCCATAATTCTATTATTTCTTGAGACATATTAGCACCAGTGTTTTCATTTATATATATTTCTTGTAGTTGATTATTATAAGCATAAAATAATTCCAATATATTTTCATCAGTATCAGCTTTTAAAAAACTTTCATAATATTTAATATTTGATATTGCTGATTTAAAATATGAATAATCATCTCTAGTTTCAATAATAATTTTTTTTAAACATAAATATCCACTAGCTTTATCATTTACATAATATGATGATATCATATTATTATACTCTAAGTGACAATTATATACATTACGAAATAAAAATAATTTATTATTAAGATCTTTTTTATAATCTTTAAATCGATGATATAACGCATTAACTAATAAATGTTCTCCTTCATTTCTTAAATAATTTTGCGCATAAACAATACCATCAATTCGTTCACTATCATATTCAACCGTTTTATACCAGTATTTTAATGCATTATGATAATCGTTTTGTTTCATATATATATTTCCAATACATAAACAGCTATGATATTTTTCTTGATCCCACATATTCAATGTAAGACATTTTTTATACCATTCAACCGCATCATTTTCATATTTTTCTCCAGCATCTTTATAGCTTTGGGCACAATAAAAAGCATAACGACAAGCTAATGGATAGTCTTTATCTATTTCTTCAAAATATGCTTTTTTTAAAATATTTGCATCATCAATATATTTATTTGGATTTTTATTTCTGTTACCACTTCTTCCTGAAATTAAATGATAATCTCCATTAAGTTGTCTACTTCCAGAAACTTTATCAATATTTTCTAGAAATTCATGAAGAACTCCTTTAAATCTCCATCTTTTTCTATTTGTAAATAATAATGGGCGAAAATATGAAAATCCAGTTCCAAAACGAAGTGAATAACTATCACAATCATATATTTCAGGCAATTTAAAGTTGCCTTGAATAGAGTCGTCTGCGTCAAAAACTAACAAATAGTCTGTTTTATTATATGCACATTCTAATGCCTTTGTTCTATTATATGCAAAATCAACCCATTCATGTTCTACAAGTTCACCAGGTATACATTTTTTTTCAAAAAAATTAATAATTAGTTCTTTTGTATTATCTGTTGAACCAGTATCTGATATAACCCAATAACTAAAATTAATATATTTACATAGATTTGTTAGTGTTTCAATAATAATGTGAGACTCATTTTTAACAATCATATTTAAACATATTGTTTTTTCTGTTTGTTTCATAATAATTTATTTAATAAATTATTATATTTAAATAATTATTTTAGAATTTATATCTATTATTTATTTTATTATTTATTTTATTATTTATTTTATTATTTATTTTATTATTTATTTTAATTATATTCATAACTATCTTCAGATAATTCAGATCCAACATCATCTAATAAGAGTTCATCATTTTCATTAGTAATTACTGTTTTTTTATATTTTATATTATCGTCATCATCTGAAATATCAGTTTCATCAGAGCTATTATATTCATCATTTGACTCTGATACTTCATTTGAATCATCATCAACAACAAAACCATCCTTTAGATAACCACTATTCTTTGTCTTTTTTGATTTTGCAATATTATCTAATTCATCTACTTCATCTTCATCATCATTATTTACTGTTAAATCTTCAAAACCGCCAAATAATTTTTCATACATTTTTGCCCATAAATCTATTGATAAATTTATTAATGATTTTTTACCATCATTATCTCGTATTTGTCCCACTAATACACAACATCCAAATAATAATTTAGTATCAATTGGTGGTGGAAAGTCATATTTATTTTCCATATTTGCTTTACCATCATCCTTACCATATAATGTAACAATATATTTTTGGTTATTTATTTTAATTGACCATTCAGTTTGTTTTGAAAAATCATCAGCTTTTTTAAAACCGCATTTTTTAAATAATTCATCTTCTTTATAATCTTTGACATTTAGAGTTTTTAATTCACCAGTTTTTTCTACTAAAATCAATGTTAATGGTTGGGGCATTTGTATTTATACAATTCTTATAAAAAATGGGTTTAAATAGTTTACAATAAATAATCTAATAACAAATGAGAATTTATATTACAAACATTTTACCATCTTCTTTAAAACACAAACTAACAAATTTAGAACAGTTTATTACAAAATCATTTATTAGAAATGAAATAGTATCAAGTGATTATGGTATACATATTATTGAAAATAATAATATTTATCGTATAGAACCTAATTTTAATCCAGATATACATATAGTTAAGAAATTTCTGAATAATGAATTATTAATTGATAATACTGACTATAAAATGTTGCCAGTTATGTCTCAAATGCCAATTAATTATATTCTAACAAAAATGACAATTTATGAATATCAGCTAGATAAAAAATCTAAATTAAAAATGGTAATTGAGTGTTTGGATGAACCTATTTCGTCTGATATTTTTTTTAATCAACACAAACAATCTAGTACAAATATAATACCTATTAATTTTTATTTTATTTATGATAATAAAAATATTGATTTGACTGATCAATTTCTAAAAGAAGAATTTAATGTGTTTTTATCCCACTTAAACTAATATTTTGGTATATTATGCTTGCTTGGATCATACAAATTTCAATAATATCTATAATATTTATTTTTTTAGTACATCACTTATTTGGATTTTTTAAATCAACATTAACAGTTCCAAAAATTAAAGATTTAGTAAATTCACCAACTCAGAAATATCAAAATATATTTGATACAATTAATACTAATTCATTATCAAATTCAAATTATAATTCTACAACATTATTAACTGATATTAATACTCATATTAATTCAATGTCTACTAATAATTTATATTCAGAAAATTCTTACACTGCAATTGACTTATTACCATCATCAACTGTTCAATCTACTGGATTAGATAATGATATAAAAGATAATATGAAAAATGAATTAAAAAGTTTCTTGAAGAAGCAATTAAATACAAATATAAGTAGCTATTAATATTATATTAAATCTATATAAAGATTATTATATATTAAATATATAATTCATAATGACATTTACTGAAGACGAAATCAGCATTATATTATCAGATTTTCCAAAATTTGAACTTTCTTATGAGTCTATGACGTATCAGAAAGTTCACAACTTTAATATTATTTTAGCAATTCCAGATGGACAATCATGTTTTGCTTGGTTTACATCTTATAAAGATGATAATGTATGTTTTATTATGGAAATAGATAAGATGTCCAAAAATAAGATAATAAATATTTATCCAGTAATAACTGGATTTGATGATAAATTAGCATATGGTACTGTATTATATGGAACTGTATTTTTAGCAAACGGTTCTAGTTGTTTTTGTATTGAAGACTTGTATTATTATAAAGGTGTAAATTATACTAGTAAAACATTTATTACAAAGCTAAATACATTAAAAATATTGCTTAAGTCTGAAATTTCACAACAGGCAATAATATCTAAATATATGATTTTTGGGTTGCCTTTAATGGGAACCGAATTAATACCACTATTAAAAAATATTGAGTTATTGCCATATAAGATAATGTATTTGAAATATAGATGGTTTGAAACAAAAAAAATTATGTGTGCTGAATATTTTAGCAGAAGTAATAAACCAAGTCTTAAACAAAATTATAACAGTGAAAATCGAGATATTAACATTAGAGATACTAATATAAAGCCTATTAATATAAAGCCTATTAATATAAAACCTACTAATACAAATACTATAGTTCCTATTAATAAAAAGAAATTAGTTTCACAAAATTCTACAGCAGTTTTTCATATTACACCTGATGTACAAAGTGATATTTATAATCTATTTGTACTTAAAAATGGCAAACTAGAATTTTACGATTATGCGTTTATTTCGGATTATGAAACTAGTGTTAAAATGAACAAGTTATTTAGAAATATAAAGGAAAATGATAATTTAGATACATTAGAGGAGAGCGATGATGAAGATGATTTTCAGGATGAACGCAGAGATAAGTATGTTTATTTAGATAGATCTTATAAAATAATTTGTAAATATAATTTTAAATTTAATAAATGGATGCCTATTTCTCTCGCAAATTCAGAAGACCAGATAGTATCTGAAAATGAAATATATTGTAAATCTAAAATATAATCTAAATATAGTATAAAATGTCATCAGTTACTCCTCTTTTAATAAATCCTACTAATTCAAATGTATTTCCATTTTCTAGTGATGTAAATCCAGCATCAGTAAATTGCAGAGCACTACCTGAACCAGCAAATAATATAATGGCTGCAAAGGGACTTGTTGGTGGCAAAAAAAATAGAAAAATATCTCGTAAAAATATAAATAATATTTCTATTATGTATAAGATGAAAGGAAGTAGAAAATCGATTACCAGACGTATTCGAAGAATAAAGAGTAGATTGCGATCTAAATTTGGCCTAAAACGAAGCCGAAAGAACTATAGTAGAAGACATCATGGTGGTAAATTAATGCGTGGTGGTTATTCTCAATATATGAACAATGTGCCAAATACTCCCAGCTATTCTACAGGAGGCTCATTATCACCATTGCTTAGTGCTTTAGCAAATCCTGTTCCTTATAAATTATTGCCAAATATTAATGGCATTGATAATTTAAATCATAATGCGTTGAATGCTTATGGAAATAGTGGAAGTGGTATGGGATTTCCTAGCAGAGGTTCTTTTTAAACATTAAATAATAAATAACTTATTTAATTTATTATTTAACACACGATATTTTATTTAACACATAATATTTTATTTAACAGCATATTTATCAATTGTAACAGCTCTTGTTACATTTCTTACAATTTTATCAATATTATCTTTTTGTTCTTCTTCAGTACCTCCAGACATAGAATTCATAACAATTTTATTATATTGATCAAATTTTTTAGTTGTTGTATCTTTACAACTAGGATTTTCTTTAACCCATTCATTTATTTGTTTTATATTTTTAAATGCAACTGTTTTAATTGCAGTCTTTATTATTGGCTTATCATCAGTTTCTTTTATCCATTCATCATTATTTTTAATATATAATACTTCTCTTTTTATATCACTACAATGTATAGGTCTTTTATTAACATCTAAAGCATTAATCCCTTTAACAAATATATTAGAGACACCATCTGCATAACCAATATTTGCAAATTCTTCCAAATCACTTAAATTCATTTTTATTGAATCCACAAATTCATTAATATTTAATGCATCTTTACACTCTTCATTCAAAAAGAAATTTAAATTAAAAGATTTATTATTACAATTATTATTAATTGTATTATTTGTGTTGTTTATATTATTTATATTATTTATTGTTTCTTTCTTAAGTAATTCAATAATTAACATTTTAAAATCCTGTTGCTGTTCCATCATAAATTCTTTAAATGTTTTATTTTCATTTATAATTGTATTTATAATATTTGTATCAGGAATATTATTTGTTTCATCAGTTTTACTAGATATATTTTTGTTACACTTCTTTTTATGTCTCCACAATCCGGTTCTTTCTTTATAAATATTTCCACAATCACAAGTAAAAACGCTTGTTGATTTTTCGCCAGAAATGTTGAATTTGTGCTTCTTCGTAAGAATATGTCTATTCCAATCACTTAATTTAGCACATACAGTCGAGCAAAATTTACATTCATAATTTAGTGGCGTAATTTGCGAAAAAAATGTTGATTTATCCATAAAATATATCAACAAAAAAAACGCCTAAAGTTTCTGTATAAAATTTTATAAAAAATATCGTCACATTTTTTTCTCACAAAAAAAAATAATTATGATGCTTATGGTCAAAAAGTGAAAAATAGGGTCTTTTTTAAAACTTTTTTTGGGTTTTCATTTTTGGACATTTTTAAAAATGTCCATTTTTTGATTCCCTTTTTACTTTTTGGAAAATATTTGAAACTTTCAAAATTATATATTTTTTTATTTTTATTTAAAATATATAATTTAAACAACTTTTATATGCATTATACTTATATAGTATACTTACTATATCTATTTTTTAAATTTAAGTAGACAAACACCTGCTTTTGGCTTAGTATTATTTTGATCTTGTTTTTCTCTTGTATTTTCTGTTTCTGAATCAGATGATATATCCAAATCATCATCTGGATCATCTACTATTACATCTGTTTTATTTAATGAAGGAGTATATGTTACTTTCCATTTGCTAATATCTGTTGTATATGTACTACTAGTTGTTTGGATAATTTTATAATTCTGTGATTTAAAAAATCGTCTGCGTTTAATCCATTGGTTCTGAAAATTTGCGTGTGTATCAATAATATCTACAACAATTGGCGGATTTTCATGCTTTTGACGTAAAATACGACCTACTGATTGCTCAATTTTAGTCATAGGTGTAGCCATTATAAGCGTAGTTAGTGTCTTAATATCAAGACCTTCTGCTGCCATACTATATGTTGCCAAGACAACTTGTTTCTCTTCAGTTTGCTTCAAATGTGCTTCCTTCATACCGCCTACATAGAAACCAACTGTGGTAATTTGTTTATGATTTATTGCTTCATAGAAGTAGTTTAGAATATTTCGATAAGACGCAATAATCATAATTTGTTGTTTTGGATTTTCTTTTATCATATCATCAAGAACTTTTAATATAAACTCTGAACGGCGATTATAATTACATATTTTGCTCAACATTTTAGATGCTGCTGGTTTTCCACGAAAATCTAATTCAAGTTCATTATATTCTTCATCATTAGTCTGATATGTAATACCTCGAACAATAACTTCTTCATCTTTACTGCGCTCCTGCTTATAAACAACATCACCAAGAAACATTTTAAATACTTTAGTAGTTCCATCACTGCGCTCCATTGTTGCACTAAGTCCAAGCATATATTTTGTTACAAGCTTAAAAAGGGCACATGAAAATACTTCAGATGATATATGATGTACTTCATCAATAATTGTTAGGCCAAAGCTATCAAATAACGATGCTGGATAGTCTTTCATTGAAAGTGATTGAAGCATACCAAGCACAATATCTTTACTTTCAATATCTATTATTTGACCTTGTATTTTGCCAATTTTAGCTGTTGGTAAAAATTGTTGGATACGTTCAATCCATTGGTTCATTAAAAATTCCTTATGGACAATTACAAGAGCCTTTTTCTTTAACCTAGATAGTATGTAGAGCGATACTGAGGTTTTGCCAAACCCGCATGGGAGTTCTAGTAGGCCACCACCTCCACCACGATTTACTTCATTATTATTTAAAACTTTATCTAAATATGTCTTTACAACTGGTTCTTGTTGTGGGCGAAGACTGCCTTGAAACTCTAATGATATATCAACACCTTCGGTAATTTTGCTTTCAGTAGGCGGACCAAACATTTTTTCTCCATAATAACGTGGTACATATAATTTTTTATCAGATTCGCGATAAGCAGGAAATGACTTGTCAATTGCTACTGGCGCACCAGGTGTACAAGGTTTAATCAATAATTGTTCTTTTATATATTGTTGTTGTGTAGCAGTCAAGTCGCTTTTTAAAATAGTATATCCTTTCTGACCTAAATACGTATTTATATTTTTAGGCATTTCAACAATACTTTGCTTTTCTTTATTATTTTTATTATAAAACCCGGTATTTCTATTTCTGAAAAAACTCATTTTAAAATATTTGTAGCTAATAATATTTAGAACAAAATGTTTATATTGTTTGTATAAAGTGTTTTCTATTTAAGAAAATATAATCTACAATTATGATATATAAATGGAATATTTAAACGAATTACTTGAAAAGAAAAATATGCCACAATTATTATTGGTTATATTATTTATTATATATTTAGTCATTGGTTTCAAAACACCCGAAGGAGTTGCTACAATGATTGATAGCACATTTGGTAAAATAATTGTTGCTCTTATTGCTTTATTATTATTTGCTTATTCAAATCCTATTTTAGGTGTGTTGGGTGTCTTTGTTGCTTTTCATTTAATTAATAATGCATCCATTAGAACTGGAATGGCTGCTTTAGAGGAGTATGCTCCTACTGAAGAGAAAAAATGGTCGCCTTTTACTAAGGAAAATCAGTTTCCTTATACTTTAGAAGAGGAGGTTGTTAAGAAAATGGCTCCCCAAAAGTTTGATACAAATTTTATGAAGGCGTCATACCAGCCTTTATTAGAGGATACATATGATGCTGCCCATGTAAATTTAGGAAGCAATTAAAATAACCATTAGAAATACTATAATAATGTAAACTGTAACAATGTATAAAAATAATATAAAATATATATTATTTTTTTTAATAAATTAAAATAAATTATAATAAATTATGACTTAGGAGCTAACAATCCAAAGGGTTTAGTTGTATTTACTGCTATTGATTTAGGTCCAAATGTTTTAAATAAGGCAGATACAATTAAAATTAAGATGATCATTAAAATAGAAATACCTATAAATTGGATCCAAGGATTATTTAGTATATCTTTTAAATCTATTGGAGATGGATCATAATCAGTTGGCGTAACAATATCTTCAGTATCCTCAGATGTTCCTACTGGCTGACAATCAATATAGATATCATCATCAGTATTTGAATTACTTGGTCCATTTTCATTTACAAATAGCTGAACTGATTGTGATGGTTGCTTAGCAATAATGCCACTAGGAGTAAGTATCTTGTATAATATAGTTATTGTTTGTTTAGATAAGGAAATATTTGACATAAGTGGTGTAAATACTATATAGTCAACTGTCTGAGCACAATTATAAAATGTATCAGGTCCTGTATAAGAATAAAATGGTTTTTTAGGTACAATATCATTTAATGTAAATGGTTTAATAAGATTAAGAGTAGCAGTTTCGTTATTACTAGGAGCATTTGTTGCAGTTCCTTTTACAATACTTTCTATTAAAACAGATCCTTTTGATGTTACACCAGTTTGATCATTTCTTGTAGGAATACTAACAATTAAATTATTACCACCGCTAACTGGACTATGAATTATTACAATTTCAGCAGGTGCTCTAGTTCCCATATATGTATGTGCTGATGGAGTGTAAATTCTAAATTCAACAACATTATAACCACGTGAATTATATTTAACAGGAGTATCATTACCACCATCATATGGTATTGAAATATATGTTCCGTTATTAGTTACACTGCAACTACTTGTTTGATATTTAAAACTGTAGTCACATTTAGAGTCACATTTACCAGATTGTGTTGTAAGAGATATATCTAATGGAGTTGTTGAGCTATTACATGTATTTGTTAAAGTAGTCATTTATATATATTTATAAATTATAAATAAAAATATAAATTAAATTTAATTTGAATTAAATATAATTCAGTCTAAAAAAATATTATTAATAATTATGAAATTAACTAAAGCCCGTATAGACAAGGCATTTTTAAAGGATAATCAAACTAGAAAAAAATTTAAAAATAAAAAAGTTCTAACTCATACAAATACTTATAAGAACAAACTAACAAGCCAACCAAAAATACTAAAAAATAAAACACTAAAATCGATTATTAATTTATAAAATTACAAGATTACAAGAATGGTAAATACTTAATTGTACTATTTTCATATACAGTAGCCTTAAATGCATCATTGTAACCTTCTACATAAACAGTATCACCATTATAAAGTTCATCTACACCATAATCATTGAGTGCTGATCTTCCTTTTACAGAAATAGGTAATTTCACATTATTATGCTGATTGGAAATAGTATAATATTGCCATTTTTGTCTATTAGTATATAATGGACGACCCATTAAAGGCAATATATTGTTAGTTGTTGTTCCATTTAAAGGTGTTAAAATACCAATTTGTCTATAGCTAGTATCAACAGCACCAACATTTGTAGATATATTAATAGGAACTTTCTGTACTGTAGGAACAAGGTAGCGTTCATCTCTATAAGGAGCTTCATATGGATTTGTTAGTACATCATTAACAGGAATATTATCAATAAATGTGCTACGTAAATTATTATATAAGTTATTATATAAATTATTATAAGGATAATTTGGCTGGGCAACTATAATATCAGTAGTTTTATATTGTGATTGATTATGAGACGATTTTTGGTAACTAATATAAATAAAGTAACCAATCATAATTATTAGTATAATAAATAATAATGTTGTAAAATTTTCTATACATATTACACCAGGAGGACACTTTTTCATTTATATAATATTATATTAAATTATATAAATTCTTTGAAATATATAACAAAAACTATTTCTAAACTATATAAAAATATAATTTAATATAATTAAATGAATCATGATAAAACAACTGGATGGGGAGCTTATACAAATAAAAAAAAGGAAATAGAAAAATTAAAAAAGCAAATAATAGTTCAAGATATAAATAATTATGGTGAGGTTATATCACTTGATCAAAAAAATAATTTTAAAGGTATTTCCACAGACATTAATCCTTTTAGATTTCCAAATAAAATTAAAACTGAAGATATAATAGAACTTGTGATAAATGATAATAATAAAATAATAGAAAATTTTAAAGAGGATTTAAAAGAGGATTTAAAAGAAGAAGAAGAAGCATATGATATTTTAGAAAAGACGGATATTTCAAAAGAAATTAATAGTTATAAACAAAAAATATTAAAAAATACAACAATAATAGAAAATCTTATTAATGAAAATAAATATAATAAACAAGAGTTGGATGATAAAATAAATGAACTAAAAAAAGAGTATGACAATAAATTATATTCAAATAACAATAAAATATGTAAATTGCAGAAATATATTAATACAATAGAAGATATGATAAAAATAAAAATAAATTTATTTGAAATAGAAACAGAATTTATTTTAGATAATGATAAAGATGATATAGAAAATACATATAAGATAGAAAATAATGAAAATATAGATAAGATAGAAAATGAAGATAAAGATGAAGATGAAATTGTATCTAATTATTGTCAAATTGTTAGAGTTCCAGATAATTGTTCAATAATAAATATTATGAAAAATGCGTGTAGTAAACAACAAGAAACAAAAATAAATAATTTTTCATTATTTTCTATTGCTTGGGATATTATTGAATCATCTGGTTATCTCTATATCTCAAATGATTTAGGTGTATCTTGGAGTAAACAAATATCATTAGGGTATAAAAAATGGTATTCTGTAGCATCTTCAAGTGATGGTACTAAATTGATTGTTGCTAATGGTAATGGTTATTTATATACATCAATAGATTCGGGTATATCTTGGATTGAAAGAACATCAGCAGGAAACCAAAAATGGCGATATGTTGCTTCATCATCTGATGGAAATAAGTTAATTGCTGCAGTTGCTAATGGTTATTTATATACATCAATAGATTCGGGTATATCTTGGATTAAAAGAACAGATACAAAATATCAAAAATGGACATCATTAGCTTCATCATCTGATGGAACTAAACTAATTGCGTCAGCATGGGATAATTTTTTATATACTTCAACTAATTCAGGAGTATCCTGGATTAAACAAATATCAGCTGGTTCTAGAAGATGGAACTCTGTAGCATCTTCAGCTGATGGAACAAAATTAATTGCCTCTGTTAATTATGGTTATATATATATATCAACTGATTCAGGAGTATCTTGGACTGAACAAACAACATTAGGAATTAAATATTGGACATCTTTAGCTTCATCATCAGATGGAACAAAATTAGTTGCCGGTGCATATTATTTTGATGGTTTATATACTTCAAGTGACTCAGGAGTAACTTGGATTAAACAAACATCAATAGAGTTACATGGATGGAGTTCTGTAGCTTGTTCAAGTGATGGAACAAAAATAGTTGTAGCAGCTCGAAATAATTCTATATATATTTCATCTGATTCAGGTGTATCATGGACATGTCGAACACCGGACCAAGAAAAAAAATGGCATGCTGTAGTATGTTCTAATTTTTAAATATTTAAGAGTATTATTCTTTAAACCTTGGCGGGTGACATTGTTTTTGTCATATCTACCATTTGACCAATTTTGCCCATATCAAGACCTTGTAACATATCCTGAGCTTTTGAAACAAGAGGCATCATTGTGTTCATTGCTTCAAATAACTTCTTTTGTTGGTTCATTAGTTTCTCAGTATCAGCACTCAAATTTTGCATTCCTCCTGATCCCAAGATTTTGTCCAAATTATCATACGCATCTTCTAAAGTGCTGGCATAATCAATGCGCGAAGGTTTTGCGGGGCCTCCAATAGCACCACGTTTCTTACCATTAGCACCAACACCAGCAGGAGCAAATCCCTCATCGGTAGCAGGAACAGCTTCAGTAGCATCAGTAACATCAGTAGTATCAGTAGTTGATGCCTTTTTAGCTTGAACCTTAGCTTTTATTTGATCAACTTTTGAAGCAGTAGATGGTGTAGCAGAAGTAGTATCTGTTGCTGTTGTATCAGCATCTGTTGTTGTATCAGCATCTGTTGAAACAGGTTCAGCAGCATTTGTAGAACGCTTGTTTTTGGCAGCTTGTACTTGTGTTTGAACTTGCTGTTTTTGTTCATCTGTTAGTTTATCATCAGAACCATTTTCCATTCCTTCGCGCATTCTACTGTTTACCATCAATAAATTGGTGGCAACAATAGCAACAAGCAAAATAACAACCATATTTTTACTAAAGTTAGCCATTAACAAACATATTAAAGCAAAAAATACAATCGCATTTAATTTATTTGTAACAAGATATCCTATAACATTTGTAATTGCTAAAAATACAATAAAATATAAGAAATACTTATTAGTTAATAATTTGGAAGCTTCATTCACAAAACTCATCGTATTTGTATATATATTATATTTTAAAAAAATTGATATAAAATATATTATTAATAATTGTGACATAAAAAATAAATTTAAAAATAATATTAACAAAATGTTGCAAAATAATAAATATGATTTAGTACTTTGTGAATTATATAATCGTAATATTCACGGTTTATCGGATGATACTATACAAGAAGTTGATGGACATTATTTGGTTCTGAATAAATTTAATGGCAAAACAAATAGATTGTTAGATGATGAAGAATATGATACTGATGATAATTTAACTGATAATGATGATAATGATACAGATTCACTAATATCAACTATTAGTGATTTTGCGTCAATGTACAATGAATATTATGCTGATAATGATAATATTGTAAATCATATTATCATTAGAAATTATCAGAATATTATAAATAAACCAAATTACATTAAACCTGAAATAGCTCAATGTATTATACTAGAAACAGGACATAGTATTGCTATAATAAAGACATTATGGATAAAATTTATTCAACGCAAATGGAAAAAAATTTATGAGGCGCGCAAAATTATAATGCGACGTCGAATGTCACCATCATCTTTATCAACACGAGAATTAACGGGTCGCTGGCCATCTCATTGTATATATTTACCATCAATCCAAGGAATGCTCTATGATTTAAATAAAAATAAAATTTAATTTTGTCGTCTTCTCTTTGTTCTAGTTTTACTATTTGTTCTAGTTTTACTATTTGTTTGGGACATTAAAGACATAGTAACATCTTCACCCATACTTAATCCTTTCTTTTTTTCATTATATCTATACCCACCTTTATAATGTTTTCTTGTGTAATGTTTTCTCTTATGACACATATGACAATTACAAGTTTTACCATGTTTTCTATTATGACACATAGGACAATTACAAGTTTTGCCATGTCTTCTATGATATTTTCTTCCTTTATGATGCATTTGCTCTTCTATACTTGAATTTTCAAATAATTTTATTCCAAAAATATTTACCATTTATATATTATATTATATTTTTTAATTCTTGCGTAATTTTTGACATTTCTAAAATAATTTCTCGTTGTTCTCTTTTGGCATCATGTATTTGTCTACCAGTAATTTTTTCATTTTTTATTAAATCTTCTAAATATTCCTTAAGTATCATCATTGAATCATGTTGTTGTTTTTTTTCATTTACAACTGTATCATAATAAGTTTTATATTGATTACTTATATCTTCTAAATATTTATTATTATTTTTATCTTGTTCAAGTTCCTTAGTTTTAAGTAGCAACATTTCTTTTCGTTTTTTAATTTCATTTTCTAATATACTAATTTGTTTATCCTTACTGCCAATTGATATTTTTTTATTATGTGTCATATATCCTTATCTTATTATATTATAAAAATAAAAATTAAACAAAATAAACAAAAAAATATACAAAAACAAAACAAATATAAAAATATTTGATATATATTATTTAGGATGTCTAAAGAACCGTTGCTAACTCCAGATGATAACAGATTTGTAATGTTTCCTATTAAATATGATGATATATGGGCTATGTATAAAAAACAGATTGATTGTTTTTGGCGAGCCGAGGAAATTGATTTATCTAAGGATTTGGATGATTGGTCAAAGCTAAATGCTGATGAACAAATGTTTATATCTATGATATTAGCGTTTTTTGCTGCTTCGGATGGAATTGTTTTGGAAAATTTAGCCCAGCGTTTCATGAGTGATGTTCAAATTTCTGAAGCCAGAGCATTTTATGGTTTCCAGATTGCGATGGAAAATATACATTGTGTTACAGGTGAAACAAAAATATTGACAGATATTGGATATTATATGATTAAAGATTTAGAAAATAAAAATGTAAATGTTTGGAATGGTGAAGAATTTTCATCAGTTGAAGTTAAATATACAGGTGATCAAGAAATTTATAAGGTTATATTATCAAATGGTATGGATTTAGATTGTTCACCTGGTCATAAATGGTTAATTCAAAAAGGAAATCCAAAACATCCTGAAAGATGTTTATGTGAAGAAGTTGAAACAACTGATTTAAAGATAGGTGATATAATTGAAAGATATATAACTCCATTTATAGAATTTGAAGATAAAGATGAGTTTTTAAATCCATATATGCATGGTTTTTTTTGTGGCGATGGAGGCTATTGTAATAATTATCCTATTATTTATTTATATGATAAAAAAAGAGAGTTATTAGATTATTTTAAATATGATTCTATACAAAAAAATGATAATCCAATAAGATTTTATGTAACAAAATATATTAATAAAGAGAAATTTGTTGTTCCAATTAATTATAGTAAAGATGTTAGACTTCGTTGGTTAGAAGGAATAGTTGATGCTGATGGTTGTGTTCACTTAAATTCAACTAAAGATTCTACAGCAATACAGTTATCTTCAATAAATTTTAAATTTTTACAAGATATACAATTATTATTAACAACACTAGGTATTCAAACAAATATTAGACTAAATCATAAAGCAGAAAAACGTTTATTACCAAAAAATGATGGAACAGGTGAATATGATTATTATATGTGTAAAGAATGTTATATTTTATATATAACTGGAAAATCAGTAAATAAACTTATTGATATAGGATTTTCACCAAAACGACTTAAAATAGTATATTGTGAAAGATTAAATAATACTATGGATGTTTCTGAAAGAATAAAAATAGTTAGTATAGAAAAAATATTTGAAAATGAAGCAACATATTGTTTTAATGAACCTAAAAAACATAGAGGAATATTTAATGGAATATTAACATGCCAAAGTGAAACATATAGTTTATTAATTGAGACATATATTAAAGATAAAGAACAGAAGCATAAATTTTTTAATGCAATTAACACATATCCATGTATTAAAAAGAAATCAGATTGGGCACAAAAATGGATACATGATAATCGTAGTAGTTTTGCATCACGTCTTGTAGCATTTGCTTGTATTGAAGGCATCTTTTTTTCAGGAGCATTTTGCAGTATATTTTGGCTTAAGAAACGAGGATTAATGCCAGGACTAACATTTAGTAATGAATTAATTTCTCGTGATGAAGCACTTCATTGTGAGTTTGCTATTTTATTGTATTCAAAATTGGAAAAAAAATTGGCAAAGGC
>Ga0255207_1000063_pt1 | contig 27988 bp, 30 predicted proteins | sample Miss_Miss_RepA_8_2_FD_183043 | JGI IMG/M metagenome (GOLD analysis project Ga0255207, IMG submission 183043) | Freshwater microbial communities from Mississippi River, Louisiana, United States - Miss_Miss_RepA_8d | ecosystem: Environmental > Aquatic > Freshwater > River | place: USA: Louisiana... | reverse complement strand
CGCATTATACATGAGCCATAATTTTTATCTATAAAATACGAATACATTTTAATGACTTAAATTTTTTGAAAAAGTTCTATGAAATTTATAGATTGCTAAACAATTAGTGATCAATTGTTTCTAAAAGTTTTTGCATCATTGATTGATCAGAAGGCTCGTCTGACGCAAAAGTCATAAAAGATTCTCTTTCAAGCACATTCACCATCCTTGGATGATTGACGATAAAAAGAACATCTTTTAAAAAATTCATATTTTTTAATCGACTTAAGCGAACAAATTCCTTGCATGCTTCCGAGCTTGTAATCAGTATTGCTGAAATATGAATTTTTTCTGAAAAAGCTTTAAGTAAATCTAAATTAGCTTGAGGAAAAGTGCGTGCATAACATTCAGCATAGGTGACCTCAGCGCCTCGCGCTCTTAATGTTTCTGCTAGCGTTTCTCGACCACCTTCACCTCTAAAAATCACAATTTTTTTATTTTTAATATCATTCATTTCTTTGGTAGCAAGTAAACCTTCACTATCAAAGCTTTCATCTGGTATGAGGACATGATTTACGTCAAATAATTTCAATGCTTTTTGAGTAGAGGGCCCAATAGCTGCAAATTGTGTTGATCTAGGCAATGTGTGGAATGCTTGTTTCACAATCGGCATACCAAATTGAACAGCATTTGAACTAATGAAAATAGCCCAATCATAATTATCTAATTTTAAAACGACATTTTGAAAAGTTTCATTTTGGCTTTTTGATTTGATTTCAAGCAATGGAAATTCGATTGGATGTCCTTGGTGCTCGTTCACCAAAGCTTTAATTTCGCCTGTTTGATGAGAGGGACGTGTAATTACAATACCTGTTTGATGAAGTTCTTTTGTACTCATATTGCAAGACTCGCTAAAATTTTATCTGCACCTTGATCAAGAAGTTGCTTGGCGAGTTTTTCGCCAAGCTTTTCCGCGTCTTCAATGGAGCCTTCAACCTTGTCTTTAATCATTTCTTTTCCATCAATAGAAGCTACAAAGCCTTGTAGTTTAAGTATTTTATTTTCAATAATGGCATGTGCGCCTAAAGGTACATTGCAACTACCGCCTAAGGTTCGACTCATTGCTCTTTCAGCTAGCACACACTGAGCTGACTCAGGGTGATGAAGAGGCTTTAATAGCTCAACAAGATCAGATCGCACTTTTAATATCTCAATAGCAAGAGCGCCTTGTCCTACCGCAGGAATTGAATTTTCCGGAGACATATATTGTCGGATACGCGTTTTTAATTTGAGTCGAATGAGCCCAGCTGCTGCTAATATAATTCCTTGATATTGTTTTTTATCGAGTTTTCTTAGGCGGGTTTGTAAATTACCTCGTAAAGGCTCAATAACAAGCTCAGGAAATCGACGTTGTAATTGACTTTGTCGGCGAAGACTTGAAGTGCCTACAACGCTTCCTGGGGGAAGCATCTCGAGCGCTCCAAAGTCATTAGAGATAAATGCATCCCTTGCATCTTCTCGCTTGCAAATCGCAGCAATCATAAATTCATCACTTAAATGCATGGGCAAATCTTTGAGTGAATGCACTGCAATATCTGCGTCTTTATTTTGTAATGCGACTTCAAGTTCTTTAATGAAAAGACCTTTGCCACCAATTTTAGAGAGTGATTTATTAAGCGTTTTATCCCCTTGGGTGGTCATACCAAGAATACTCACTTCTAATCTTGGATATAAAGATAAAAGCTGCGACTTAATATATTCGGCTTGCCAAATCGCAAGCTCACTTTCGCGTGTCGCAATGGTTATGTGTTTAGGCTGGGTCATAGTTGAAATTAAAACGAATGAGCCATTTTATCATAAGCCAAGCCATTGAAAATTTAGAAAATCATAAGCTTTAGCATATACTTTCACTTATGGCTAAAAAAGATACAAAAAAAGCGAATTGGTCGGGCAGATTTAATGAGCCTGTGACAGAACTCGTCAAAAGATTTACAGCATCGATTAGCTTTGACCAGAAATTAGGTCTTTACGATATTGAAGGCTCAATGGCTCACGCTGAAATGTTAGCTGAACAAAAAATTATCACCCAAAAAGATTTAAAAGCGATTCAAGGAGGCTTACAAACTATTCAAAAAGAAATTTTGGCAGGGACCTTTAAATGGTCACTCGATTTAGAAGATGTGCATTTAAATATTGAAAAAAGATTAACGGATAAAATTGGTGAGGCCGGTAAAAAATTACATACAGGCAGATCAAGAAATGATCAGGTCGCAACTGATTTGAGATTGTGGTTAAGAGCAATTACAGATGAAACGATTCACAAGATTAGAACACTTCAAATATCGGTTGTTCAATTGGCAGACAAACATCAAAAAACAATCATGCCTGGATTCACTCATCTTCAGGTGGCGCAGCCTGTAACTTTTGGCCATCATTTGATGGCTTATTATGAAATGTTGCAAAGAGATCTTACAAGATTTGAAGATGCCAGAAAAAGAATGAATCAATTGCCATTGGGTGCTGCAGCGCTTGCGGGCACAAGTTATTCTATTGATAGAAACAAGGTGGCTAAAAAACTTAAATTTGATGGTGTATGTGAAAATTCTATAGACGCAGTTTCAGATAGAGACTTTGCTATTGAATTTACTTTTGCAGCTTCTTTACTTATGACGCATTTATCAAGATTTTCAGAAGAACTCATTATGTGGTCGAGTCCGATGTTTGGATTTATAGAAATTGCTGATAGATTTTGTACCGGCTCATCCATCATGCCGCAAAAAAAGAATCCCGATGTACCGGAATTAGTGAGAGGCAAAACAGGAAGAGTGACAGGTCATTTAATGGGCCTTCTTATGCTTATGAAAGCACAGCCCCTTGCTTACAATAAAGACAATCAAGAAGATAAAGAACCTCTTTTTGATACCGCGAATACTATTTTAGATGTGCTAACTATTTATGCAGATATGCTAAAAGGTATCACCGTCAATGAAAAAAATATGAAAGAAGCCACTTTACAAGGTTATGCCACTGCTACGGACTTAGCAGATTATCTTGTGATCAAAGGCGTCGCATTTAGAGATGCACATGAAATTGTTGCAAAAGCTGTGAATGCAGCGATTAAAAAGAAATGTGATTTATCAGAACTTAAAATAGATGAATTGAAAAAATTTAGTAAAATGATTTCAAGTGATGTGTATAAACATCTTACGCTTGAGGGTTCAATCAAGTCTAGAAATCACATAGGCGGTACGTCTTATGATCAAGTCAAAAAAGCGATTGAAAAAGCTAAAAAAACTTTAAATAAATAATTTATTTAAAAAAGTTTATTGAGTAGACCATCCCCCGCCTAAAGATTTAAATAGCTCCACACTCGCCATAAGTCTCAATTGCCTTTTTTGAATATACGCAATCGATGCGTCGTTGTAAACGCGCTGGGCATCAAGATATTCTAGGTAGCTTGAATAACCAGCTTTATAGCGATTCGATGAAATATCCATTGCTTTCTTGGCTGCATCTTGTGTGAGTTTTAAATCATTTTCCTGCTCTGTATATTCTTTTAAAGAAACGATCGCGTTATTCACTTCTTTAAAAGCATTTTGTATAGAGGACTCGTAATAACTAAGCGCCTCTTTTTGTTTGGCTGTTGCTTGAGAAACTTTTGCTTGTGCTCTTCCTGAGTCAAAAATTGGTAGCGTTAATCCCAAACCGACCCCCCATATATTTGAACCAGTTTTATCAATATTTTTTAATTCAGCACTTTCTCTTCCGAAATTTGCTGTAAGAACAATATTTGGAAAAAGAGCTGCTTTAGCAACGCCAATATTTGCATTGGCTGCAATCATTATTTGTTCAGCTTCTTTAATATCTGGCCTCGCTTCTAAAAGTGATGAGGGCATATTAGCCGGCGGTATGGGAGGTGTAACTAAAACATCTAATTTATTTTCTGGAATATTTAAATTCATATCGCCTGATAAAAGAATAAGCTGATTACCAATGATTTCACGTTGACGAATAAGGTCACTAAGTTGCGCAGAAAGATTATTAAAAGCTGCTTCTGCTTGATGAAGATCGAGTGCTGATATAAGCCCGCTCTCCAAACGTTTTCTGGTTAATTCTAAATTTTCTTTGCGATATCCAACATTATCTTTTAAAGCTAGTATTTGTGAATCAATGCTTCGTAATAATAAGTAATTACTTGCAAGCGTGCTTTGTAAACTTAACACTACAGTGTCTTTGGAATATTGAGATGCTATATATTCTGCGCGCGCTGATTCTTTTGCTCGACGTAATCTTCCCCAAAAATCTAGCTCAAATGATGTACCTAATTGAATATTGAAATTTTTACGAAAAGGCTTTACAAAGCTTGGAGGAATAATGCCAGTTTCAGTTGCTTTACTGCGGTTTCCCTGAGACGTTAGATCTACAGAAGGTATTAGAGCGGCACCTACTTGTTTTAAATATGCATCAGCTTCCTCTAAGCGGGCAATAGCGGCATTTATATCTACATTCTTATTTAATGCTTTATCCATGAGATCATCAAGTGCCGGGTCTTGATAAAGCTTCCACCAATGATTTAAATCTGTGACTATATTTTCCTTATTAACTTCTTGATGATAAGTATTAGGTAAATTAATTTCTGGGCGTTTATAGTCAGGCCCAACGAGAGTGCAACTTGTAATCAAAATCAGCGATATTAAAAATATGATTTTCATTGTTTATTTTTAAACTCTTCAGCAATTTTGATATAACTTCCAATACGATCTTTTTGATGTTTACTTAACCATACAAAAAATAGCGGAATAAAAATAGTCGCAATAAAAGTTGCCAAGATCATACCGCCGAAAACACCAGTTCCCATGGATTGTCGAGCGGCTGCACCCGCACCTGTAGCGAAGACAAGAGGCACAATACCAAAAACGAACGCCATGGATGTCATGATAATAGGTCTAAATCGAAGGCGAGCAGCTTCAATAGCTGCCTCCATGAGAGGCATTCCCTCCTCCATTTTTTGGCTTGCGAACTCTACAATTAAAATTGCATTTTTAGCAGTAAGACCAATTAAAGTAATTAAGCCGATCTGAAAATAAATATCATTCGGCATGCCGCGAGCCATAATAGCAAGCAGAGCACCAGTGAGCGCAAATGGCACAGCCATAATCACTGCAAGGGGTAATACCCATGTTTCAAATTGTGCAGCTAAAATCAGGAATACCATAATAATGGCAAAACCAAATGCAAAGAGCGATGCAGAGCCCGTACGTTTTTCTTGGTAAGCCTGTCCAGTCCAAGCCATTTGATAACCATCAGGCAAGCTTTCTTTTGCAATTTTCTCAACGAGTTTAATTGCGTCACCTGAACTTACACCAGGAGCACCACCTGCTAAGACCTTAGCTGATAGAAGCCCATTAAAACGTTCAAGTTGTTCTGCACCGACAATGCTATTCACAGTGCTAACTGCTGAAAGGGGAACCATAGCTCCAGTATTTGATCGCACATAAACTTTACCTAAATCATCAGGCTTCATTCGATAAGGCGCTTCTGCCTGAAGTTGCACACGATAAGTCCTGCCTGATTTATTAAAATCATTCACATAAAGTGAACCCATGGTACTTTGAAGCGTGTCATAAATACTTGAAATAGGAATACCTAAGCTCATAGCTTTGGCTTCATCTACTTCAATAAAGAGTTGCGGTACGGTAGGCCTAAAAAAAGTATTGATACCTGTAAGACGCGGTTCTTTGTTAAGTGCCTCAATAAATAAATTCACTGCTGCAAATAAACGTAATGGATTTGTATCGCTACGACTTTGAATATAAATTTCCATGCTGCCAGAATTACCTAAGCCACGAATGGACGGCGGATTAAACGCAATTGCAAGACCGTCGGGCTGCATCATACCAATACCAAAAAGTTTTTTTACAATATCACTCGCAGAGCTTTTTCTTTCCGCCCAATCTTTTAACCTTACAAACATAGTGGCTGAATTTGATTTGTTACCACCACCAATAAGATCATAACCATTCACTGCAAATTGAAATGTACTGGCAGGATCTGAAGCTATTGCGGAACGAACAGCTTCGGTCGTTTTAGAAGTTCGACTAATCGTAGCACCATCAGGGAGCATCACTGCTGTGATGACATAACCTTGATCTTCAGAAGGTATAAAGCTTGTGGGCGTAAATTTAAAAAGAAAAACAGAACTAATCACAATACCAACAAAAACAATACCGCCAATAATACGATGACGCAGGGTGCTATTAACGACCTTAATGTAAAAATGAGTTAAACGATTAAAGCCATTATTAAAACGATCAAAAAATTTAGAATGAATATTATTTGGATTTAAAATCATTGCACATAATGCGGGCGTAAGTGTAAGTGCCACAATGCCTGATATCACCACAGCAATGGCTACTGTCACTGCAAATTGACGATAAAGCTCTCCTGCGATACCACCCATAAATGCAACTGGCACAAAGACAGCACACAACACCAATACAATGGCAATCACTGCAGCAGCGACTTGTTCCATCGATTTAATAGCAGCTTTAATGGGTGAAAGTTTTTCTTCCGACATCAAGCGCTCAATATTTTCTAAAACGACAATGGCATCATCGACTACGATACCAATAGATAAGACCATAGCAAAAAGGGTCAGTGTATTTATTGAAAAACCAAAAAGATATAAACCTGCAAATGTGCCTATAAGAGATATTGGTACCGCAATAATAGGAATTAAAGTGGCACGCCAATTTTGTAAGAATAGAAATACCACAAGCACTACAAGAAGCATTGCTTCACCCAGCGTTTTGAAAACTTCTTTCATAGATGCTTTTACAAAGTTGCTTGTGTCGTAAGGAATTTCAAAATCCATACCCTTAGGAAAGCGCTCTTTGAGTTCTGCCATTTTTTCCTTAATACCTTTGGCTGTATCAAGAGCGTTAGCACCTGTTTGAAGGAAAATAGGAATGCCTACGCCGGGTTTCCCATTCAATGTTGTATTGATGTCATAGGTTTGAGCGCCCAACTCAATGCGTGCAATGTCTTTGAGATAAAGAATGCCATTAGGACCGCCAGCTCTTACGATAATATTTCCAAATTGGTTTGGATCTAACAACCGACCTTTTGCATTCACTGTATATATAAGCTGTTGATCAGTGACTGAGGGTTCTTGGCCAATTTTACCTGCTGCATATTGTGCATTTTGGCTTTGAATAGCAGCAGCAATATCACTAGTCGTAATTCCAAGTTGTGCCATGCGATCAGGTTTTAGCCAGATTCGCATAGAGTAATCGCGAGCACCAAAAATATTAGCATCACCAACCCCTTTAACGCGTTTGATCTCATCTAATACATTTAGCGTTGCATAGTTACTTAAATAAAGTGGGTCAAATTGTTTGTCTTTTGATGTGAGCATAACCACCAAAAGAATGTCATTTGATTTTTTTTGCACAATCACACCTGTGCGCCTTACCATTTCTGGTAAGCGAGGAGAGGCAATATTGACACGATTACTTACATTAAAAGTAGCCTGATCAATATTGGTACCAATTTCAAAAGTCGCGGTGATATTAAGGGTGCCGCTAGAATCCGTGCTTGAATTAAAATAAAGAAGATCTTCAACGCCACTTAATTGTTCTTCAATAGGCCCTGCCACTGTTTTAGAAAGTGTTTCTGCGCTTGCACCAGGATAGTTAGCAGTAATAACGACTGTAGGAGGAGCAATTTGCGGATATTGTGCAATCGATAATTTAAAAGCAGCCGCAATACCGGCTAGCACAATAATGATTGAGATTACCGCAGCAAAAATAGGCCGCGTAATAAAAAATTTACTCATTATTTTTTGAAGTTAGGCATGTGAGTGACAGGCATGCCAGGACGCACTTTAATAAGATTGTCGATAATGACTTTATCGCCAGCTTGAAGTCCACCTAAAATAACCCAATCTTTTCCTTTCCATTCACCTGTGATCACAGGGCGAGGCGTAGCTTGATTTTTTTCATTGACGACAAATACAAACTTACCTTGATCGGAATTAAGAACAGCTAATTGAGGTAATACAAATACACCATCTTTTTTACCAGTAGTCACACGCACACGAACAAATTGTCCTGGCAAAATTTGACGTTCATTATTTTCAAATGTTGCACGAAGTTCTTGTGTACCAAGTGCTGGATTAATTTCACTTGCTGCAAAATTTATTTTTCCTTTTTTAGGGTACTCGTTTCCATCAGACAGGATAATAGAAACTTCTTCTACATTTTTTTCATTGAGTGCGCCACCTAGTTTTTTAAGTTCATTATCTGAAAAACTAAAACGAACCCAAATAGGATTTACCTGGGCAAGCGTAGTGAGCAAGCTTGTATTTGCAGCAATGAGCGCACCTTCAGAGAATTGAAAACGACCTGAGATGCCATCTACGGGTGCTGAGACATTCGTATAAGAAAGATTTAGTTCGGCTTGTTTTAAATTTGCCCGACTTTGAGCAAGCGATGCAACACTAATAGATTCATCAGATGTCGCATTATCAAATTCACGCTGACTGATAGATTGAGACTCGATTAAACTTTCTAAACGTTTTTTTTCACGCTTTGCTTGTTCAGCTCGAGCAAGATTTTGATTGTATTGTGCACGCGCTTGATTTAAGGCTATTTTGTAAGGTTCAGGATCAATTACGAATAATGTTTGACCAGCTTTTACTGCAGAACCTTCATTGTATTTTCGTTTTAATAAAATACCGCCAACACGAGGTCTAATTTCAACTTCTTTAGCCCCTTCTGTTTGACCTACAGCTTCAGCTGTAATAGGAATACTGGTAGGCGTCGCTTCAAGCATAGTCACGGGAAGAACGAAATTAGGAGGTAAGCCAGCAGCGTGATCTTGCGGTTTCTTACAAGCACTTAAAGAAAGTAAAAAGAAACTAGCAAGTAAAATAATTCGAAATGATAAAAAATGCTGTTGCAAGTAAAGCCCCAATCCTAGAAATAAGCCACTGAAACAAATGTTTCTTTTAAAGACTCATTTTACAATTAAATCAGAGGATTAAGATGGGTTTAAATGATTTAAATAGATATGAAACTTTTATGAAAATAAGTGCGCTAAACCAAAAGCAGCTGAAGATGCTAATGCGCCAATGATGAGTGTTTGCGCCGCTGAGCGCCCTTGATTCATACCTGTAAAACGACCTTTGATCCAACCAAAGAGAATCAATGCAATACTTGTTGCAATCACAGACATCTTTAGGGCTGGTCCAATATCAGATATAAAGATGTAAGGCATTAAAGGAATTAGCCCACCAATAATGTAAGCTAATGAAATAGTCGTGGCACTGATCAAAGCTCTTTTCGGGTCAGGCCTTTCTAAATTTAATTCAAATTTCATCATAAATTTAAGCCAGCGTTCACGATTAGAAGTAATGGATTTAACAACACTTTTAAGCCTATTTCCTTTAAGCCCATATTCTGAGAGTATTTCCTCAACTTCCGAAATTTCACGCTCACGTAAATGTTTAATTTCATAGGCTTCACGTTTCAACTCAGAGTCATAATGTTCAATATCTGTTTTACCAGCAAGATATCCACCAAGACCCATCGCAATAGCACCTGCAGCAACTTCTGCTAATCCAGCAGTCACAATAATTGCTGAAGAATCTACAGCGGCTGATAAGCCGGCAGCTAAGGCGAATGGTACTGTAAGTCCATCTGACATGCCAATGACAACATCCCTAACTATTTCAGTAGAAGTGAAGTGTGTTTCTGGGTGATGCGATTGATGATCGTTTGACATTCGCGTTTCTTTGAATTTTATTTTTATTTAAAATACTATATATTAGATCTGCAATTTAAACATTATCAAGCTATTTAAATAATAAGGGCTTAAAAATGAAACAATGTACTTACAATGTATTAGCTTTATTAGTTTTTGCTTTGTCTTTTTCTTATGTGCCTACAGCAGCATATGAATATCACTGCGTTTATGACGGCGTAACAACTTTCAATGTACCGATCTTCATATTTCAGCAAGTTTTTTTAGCGACTATTTTATTTATTATTGGTCGTTATAGTTTTAAAGATGGCAAGATGGTTTGTTGGATGTCATGCGGACATAAAAAAGACAAAAAGAAAAAATAATTAATCGAATTTAGCTTTATATTTAGGCTGCCTTTTAAACTTTGTTTTGTCTTTTTCAACTTTAGGTTTAAAAGGTAAGTCAGCACGAAAAAGTGCGTAATGTGTTTGAGAACGTAATTTAAGTTTTCGAATTTGCTTCATAAAACATTACGCAATAATATCTAACACGCCACGAGTAATAAATTCGATTGCCATAGATCCTAAAAGTAATCCCATGACGCGCGTGATAATTTTTGTGCCAACCGCACCGATCACTTTAGAAATATTTTCTGCAAAACTTAATGTCAGCCATATTAAAAGTGATACTGCTAAACATGGCAAAATAAGAAAGCTTTGATTAATCAAATTTGGGGCCTGATGTGCAGCAATAATCATATTACTTATTGCTCCAGGCCCTGCCAATAGTGGAATGCTAAGCGGCACAAATGCAATTAATTCTTTTTCTGACTTATTATTTTGCGTAGATTCCATAATTTGATTACGACCTAACATCATATAAATAGCCATAATCAAAAGCAGTACTCCGCCACAAATTTGAAAGCTTGGCATGCTGATGCCGAACATATTTAAAATTTTATCACCAAGAAAAAGTGAGACTACTAAGATGATGAAGACAGTTAAAGCTGTCATTTTTGCTACATTTTTTTTATTAATTTTCTTATGTTGGCTTGTTAAGCTTAAATAAATAGGTAAGCAACCTGGGGGATCAACAATTGCTATCATTGCAATGGTTGTTTTAATAATAAAAGTCCATTCAATCATGATGTTTTCCTTGTTTAAAAAATGGAATAAAACTTAATGCAGTATTATTAATAGTAATAACTATAATTTCTACTTAAATACAAATTCTAGAATGATTTTGGCAATATAACCCACAACACCCATCCAGAGTACACTTAAAAGCCAGATTGTCCCTTCTTTGCTTGCTTTACTTTATTTGGCAATACCATACACAATAAAAAACATAAATAAAATAAGTCCACCAATCATAAATGGAGTCCCGGCTTCAATTAAAGCTTCGATTTCATTAGAAGCCATAATTTTTTACAAAAATGATTTGAGATAGATCAATGATAATTGATTTCTATTCATAAATTACGAATTCATTGATACCTTTAAAATAAAACAACTCTATAATTCAAAAATGAACATTCCAATCAAAAGTATTTCCATTCAAGATGGTTTAAAAAAAAGTGCTTTGTCTCTCGAATCCAGTGATTGGAAAGCATTAGATACTATTGATGAATGGTCTCATTTTAGTCAAAGCACAAATAAAAATGACACACGATGGGAATCGTACATTGTCATCGAAGGCATGCACTGTGCAGCATGTGCTTTTAAAGTAGAAAACGCACTAAAGCCTTTATCAGGGGTTATTGAAACTACGGTTAATGCAACTTCAGGACATGCCAAAATTATTTGGCAATCTAACCTTATTAAACCATCTCAATGGGCAAGTGGTATTTATAAGGCTGGATATAAAGCTTTTCCAGCCAGCGATTTATTGCATCAGGATGAGCGTAAAAAAACACAACGACAAGCTTTATGGCGACTTTTAGTTGCCGGATTTTGCATGATGCAAGTCATGATGTTCTCAGTGCCCACTTATATGGCTAATCCTGGAGAAATGACAAGCAACATGAAGGGTTTAATGGAGTGGGCAAGTTGGGTCATTACATTACCTGTGATGTTATTTTCATGTGGGCCTTTTTTTAAAAGCGCACTTTATGATTTAAAAACAAAACAAATCAGCATGGACATGCCGGTATCGCTAGGTATTTTGATTATGTTTATTGTAAGCACTGCAGCAACTTTTGATCCAAATAGCTTACTTGGTGAAGAAGTTTATTTTGATTCACTCACTATGTTTGTATTTTTTCTTTTAACAGGACGATGGATTGAATTAAAAATGCGTGATAAAACAGCAGGCGCCCTTGATGTATTGATGAGGCGAATGCCTCGTATAGTCAATCGAGTGAATCCTGATGGCACTATTGAAAAATTACCTGCCAATCTTCTTCAAGTTGGCGATACAGTTGAAGTGAAACCTGGAGAAGCTTTTCCTGCGGATGGGCAAATTGTAATGGGTTCGACAAATGCTGATGAAGCATTATTAACAGGAGAATCTGCCGCTATTAGAAAATCTATTCACGCAAAAATTATTGCGGGCAGCTTTAATTTAACCAATCCTGTACATATGCAAGTTGAACTTGTAGGACAAGAAACGCGCTATGCCAAAATTGTGCGTTTGATGGAAAAAGCATCTACTGATAAACCACGTTTAGCTTTAATGGCAGATCGTATTGCTAAACATTTTTTATGGATTGTGATTTTATTAGCTTTAAGTGTAGCTATTTATTTTTGGCAGTTTGATCACACCAAAGCTATTGTTGCAGCCGTCGCTGTATTGATTGTGACGTGCCCATGTGCGCTCTCTCTTGCAACACCTGCAGCGATGTTAAGTATATCGGGCTTTTTAGCAAGACAAGGTATCTTAGTGCAAAAAATGCAAGCACTTGAAGCTTTAACGCAAATTAATACAGTAGTATTTGATAAGACAGGTACATTAACCAATGATCAAATTTTTATTGAAAAAATATTTACTAATAAAAAAATCACTGAGAAAGAAGCTTTAGTCATTGCGTCTTCATTATCTGCTTCTTCTCTTCATCCCGTCTCTAGAGCTTTTATAAAAGCTGGTGAGATTGATCTATCCTTGAAAATTAAAAAGATAGAAGAAATCAGTGGCGGCGGATTATTAGCCAAAACATCTTTGGGAGTTTTTAAATTAGGGTCACTCGCTTTTTGTAGATTAAAAGGCAATGAATTTGATCATTTAGAAGAAGAGCAATTACAAGTACATTTAATGCATGACGATGATTGGGTGGCAAGTTTCATGATGACAGAGTCGATTAAAGAAGATGCACTTCAATCGATTAAGAAACTTAAACAACATCATTTAAATATTCAAATTTTATCAGGGGATAAATTGTCATCTGTTAAAAGAGTGGCGGATCAATTATCTATACAAAACATCAAAGGCCAATGTTCTCCCGAAGATAAATTAAGACATATTCAATTACTTCAATCACAACATTCGAAAGTACTTATGGTAGGTGACGGATTAAATGATGGGCCTGTATTAGCTTTTGCCCATGCCTCCATTGCACTTGGTCAAGGTGCACCCCTATCTCAAGCACAATCAGATTTTATTATTTTAAAAGGTGAGCTTCGTCTTATTCCTCAATTGATAGAAGAGGCTAAACGCACGATGAAAATTATTAAGCAAAATCTAGTTTGGGCAGCTTTATATAACTTGATTTGTATTCCTTTAGCTGTGATGGGATTTTTACCAGCATGGCTAGCTGGATTAGGTATGGCATTGAGCTCGCTTTTGGTCATTTTGAATGCAGCACGATTAGCCTTTTAACCTGAACTAAAAGACTTATACTTAAAATTATGGATATTCTTTATTTATTAGTGCCTTTTTCCGTCATCTTAGTGCTTGTTATTCTTGTAGGTCTTTGGTGGGCAGTTCATAGCGGACAGTTTGAAGATACCGAAAAAGAAGGCGAACGTATTTTGCACGACGATTGATCTAAGTCAAATCCCCATTCTCCAAAGTTTGAGAAACTCATGTATGAATCAATGTGCTATTAGGCACAAAATCAGATTTTTAAGTAAGTATTCGTTTTAGGGGAAGATATGAACGCGAAAGCAAATTTATCCACGATTTATGATGATGGTGTCATAAGACAATTTTCAATCATGGCAGTGGTTTGGGGTGTTGTGGGCATGCTGGTGGGTGTAGTGATTGCAGCACAACTTGTATGGCCAGAACTTAACTTAGGGCTTCCTTGGACTTCATTTGGTCGCCTTCGTCCGCTTCATACCAATGCGGTAATTTTTGCTTTTGGTGGATCGGCTCTTTTTGCTTCTTCTTATTATGTCGTACAAAGAACCTGTCAAACTCGTTTGTTTGCTGGCAAATTGGCTTCTTTTACTTTCTGGGGCTGGCAAGCCGTCATCTTAGCAGCGGCTATTTCTCTTCCTTTAGGTTATACATCTGGTAAAGAGTATGCAGAACTTGAATGGCCGATTGATATTTTGATCGCTATTGTTTGGGTGTCTTATGCCATCGTATTTTTTGGCACGATTGCAAAAAGAAAAATTAAACATATTTACGTTGCAAATTGGTTCTATGGCGCATTCATTATCACTGTGGCATTACTTCATATTGTAAATAGTGCCGAGATCCCTGCAGGCTTTATGAAATCTTATTCAGCTTATGCGGGCGTTCAAGATGCCATGGTGCAATGGTGGTATGGCCATAATGCAGTAGGCTTTTTCTTAACAGCTGGCTTCTTGGGCATGATGTATTACTTTGTGCCAAAACAAGCCGAGCGTCCTGTGTATTCATATAGTTTATCGATCGTTCACTTTTGGGCACTTATTTTTACTTATATGTGGGCAGGACCTCATCACCTTCATTACACAGCATTACCTGATTGGGTATCTTCATTGGGCATGGTGTTCTCACTTATTTTACTTGCACCAAGCTGGGGTGGCATGATCAACGGCATCATGACGCTTTCAGGCGCTTGGCATAAATTACGTACCGATCCAATTCTAAGATTCTTAATTGTTTCTTTATCTTTTTACGGCATGAGTACTTTTGAAGGTCCGATGATGTCAATTAAAACAGTGAATGCCTTATCTCACTATACGGATTGGACTGTAGGCCATGTGCATTCAGGTGCACTTGGTTGGGTCGGCTTAGTGTCTATGGGCACTCTTTATTTCTTAGTGCCTCGATTATTTGGCCAAAAACAAATGTATAGCATGAAAGCGATTGAGCTTCATTTCTGGATGGCCACTATAGGGATTGTGCTCTACATCACAGCGCTTTGGATCTCAGGTGTGATGGAGGGTCTCATGTGGAGAGCAATAAATCAAGATGGCACTTTAGCTTATACATTTATTGAATCAGTAAAAGCAAAACATCCTTATTACATTATTCGATTATTAGGTGGACTTCTCTACCTCGGCAGTATGTTAGTGATGTTATGGAATGTCATTAAGACAGCTACTCATGGTAAACCAATAAGTATTTTAATTCCTGCTGTTAAAGCACACTAAGGGAAAAGAAAATGGCAAAAGAAAATAAAAAATTAGATAAAAAAAATTCAGGATTTAGTCACGAGACGATTGAAACAAATAGTTTTCTCATGATTATTTTGATTTTGATTACAGTCGCTTTTGGCGGCATTGTAGAAATTGTCCCGCTCTTCTATCAAAAGTCAACGACTGAACCCATTAAAGGTATGCAGCCATACACAGCAGTGCAACTCATGGGGCGAGATGTGTATCTTCGTGAAGGTTGTTATAACTGCCACTCACAAATGATTCGCCCATTTCGTGCTGAAACACTGCGTTACGGACATTATTCAGTCGCAGGTGAATTTGTCTATGATCATCCATTTCAATGGGGCAGTAAAAGAACAGGTCCCGATTTAGCTCGTGTAGGTGGACGCTACAGCGATGAATGGCATCGACTACATTTAAATAATCCAGGAGATGTGGTGCCTGAGTCTATTATGCCAGCTTATCCATGGCTTGAAAAAACAGAAGTGGATTCAACAGTTGTACGACAAAGAATGAAAGCATTAAGAATTGTAGGTGTGCCTTATAGTGATGAAGACATCAAAGGCGCTTCTGATGCAGTGAAAGGTAAAACAGAACTTGATGCATTAATTAGTTATTTACAAGTACTTGGTACAAATATTAAATAAATAAGGACGCTCGTGGATATCAATGATTTAAGATCAATTGCAACAGTAGGGAGTTTCGTTGTATTTGTATCTATTCTTATTTGGGCTTGGAATAAAAGAAAGAGTCGAGATTTTAAAGAGGCTGCAAATTTGCCATTTGCTGAGGATGCAAAAGTCGCAAGACATAAAAAAATAATTGCTAAAAAAGGTAAAAGAAAATGAATGATTTTATAAATGATTTTTGGCCAATACTTATTAACGTGATATCGCTTGGCGGTATTTTAGGATGTGTATTACTTTTATGGAAAACAAGCAAAATTAAAGTAACAAAAAGCAAAGATGGCACGAGTGGCCATGTATGGGATGAAGATCTTAAAGAGATGAATAATCCTTTACCTTTATGGTGGGTGCGTTTATTTGTAATCACGATTGTATTCGGATTGGTTTATTTATCTTTATATCCAGGACTCGGTCGCTATGACGGTCAGCTTGGCTGGACTAAAAATAAACAATATGACAAAGAAATAGCCGAAGCTAACAAAGCGCTCGAACCTATTTATGCAAAATATGCTGCAATGTCGATTGAAAATCTATCAAAGAATGAAGATGCTAAAGGTATTGGTCAGCGCTTATTTTTAAATAATTGCGCACAATGTCATGGTTCAGATGCGAGAGGTACAAGAGGGTTTCCAAACTTAACAGATCACGATTGGCTTTATGGTGGATCACCAGAAAAAATTAAAGAGACTATTGTGAATGGCCGTAACGGTGAAATGCCTCCAATGGCTGCAGCTATTGGCAATGAGGAAGAGATTAAAAATGTAGCAAATTATGTTTTAAGTTTATCCAATAGCCAGCATGATACAAAACGTGCTGAATTAGGAAAAACAAAATTCACAACAATTTGCGCTGCATGTCATGGAGCTGATGGTAAAGGTAATCAACTTGTAGGCGCACCTGATTTAACAGACAATATTTGGTTACATGGTGCTGGCGAAGCAAATATCATTAAACGTATTCATGAAGGTAAAACAAATCAAATGCCATCATGGCAAGCTAAATTTACACCAGAACAAATTCATGTGCTTGCAAGTTATGTTTGGAGTATGTCAAATCATTAATTTCTTAGCAGCACTCTAATGAGTACATTTGAATCGAATAGACCTTTTCCAAAAGAAGAGGTCATTTCACTTTACAAGTCACAAGGAAAAATTCAACCAAGAGGTGTCGAAGGTTATTTCTCAAAACTTCGCTGGCTTATGGTGTGGCTTACACAAATTTATTTTTATGGTATGCCTTGGATACAATGGGGCGGTCGCCAAGCACTTCTGTTTGATTTAGACGGCAAGCGTTTTTATATTTATGGATTGGTTTTATATCCGCAAGATCTTATTTACCTCACTGCAATTTTGATTATCTCAGCATTATCTTTATTTCTTTTTACAGCTATAGCAGGGAGATTATGGTGCGGGTTTACATGCCCCCAAACCGTTTATACAGAAATCTTTATGTGGATTGAATCGAAGATCGAAGGCAATCACATGGCAAGAAAGAAATTAGATGATATGCCATGGGCACCTAAAAAATTTGGTATTCGTTCGACCAAACATTTTGTATGGTTACTTTTTGCATTCTGGACTGGATTTACTTTTGTAGGTTATTTCACGCCCATCAGAGATCTCTTTATTGAAGTGAAGTATCTCTCAACAGGACCGTGGGAAACTTTTTGGTTGTGTTTTTATACTTTTGCAACATATGGCAATGCAGGCTTTATGCGTGAACAAGTATGTAAATACATGTGCCCATACGCAAGATTTCAAAGTGCAATGTTTGATAAAGATACATTGATTGTTAGTTATGACAAAGAACGCGGCGAGTCTAGAGGAGGTAGATCATCACATGCTAATCATCAAGCACTTGGCGATTGTATTGATTGTCATATTTGTATGCAGGTATGTCCAACAGGGATTGATATTCGTGAAGGACTTCAATATGAATGTATAAGTTGTGGTGCTTGTGCCGATGCGTGCGATTCAGTCATGGATAAAGTGGGCTATGCACAAGGACTTATAAAGTTTACAACAGAAAATGCCTTAATTAATCGATGGACTAAACAGGAAATGATTAAGCGTATTTTTAGAGTGCGCATACTTATATATGGCCTCATTTTGACAACTATTATTGGCGGTGTTTTATGGAGCCTTACGTTTAGAAATTCTTTTAGAATTGATGTAGTGAGAGATCGTGGTGTCATGGCGAGATTGGTAGATGGAGGCATGCTTGAAAATGTATATCGATTAAATATTATGAATGCCCTCGAAGAAGGGCAGCATTATAAAATTTATGTAGAAGGTCTAAATAACATCGTTGTTGATTCGGATAATTTAGAGCCAAACAAAACAATTACCATTAAAGCTACTGAATCACGATGGGTGCCTGTAAGAGTTCAAATTCCAGATGGCGTTGTAAAATCAGGCTCTCATAAAATTATGTTTAGAATAGAGTCAGAAGAAACGCATGAGATCGTCAAAGAAAAGTCGACATTTATTGTGCCGAGAAATTAAGGATAAAAAAATGGATAATCAAAAAAATACAATTTGGTGGAAAAATGGATATATGTGGCTTATTTTAGGCGGACCATTGCTAGTTGTGATCGCTTCATTCGTTACTTATTATTTAGCTGTAACGAGACCCGATACAGTGATTGATAACTACTATCAAAAAGGAATTGAGATCAATAAAACGATGAGTGAAGAAAGAGATCCTATGGCGCCTGCAACCCAAGCTCGCAATCATGCGCAAACGGGCATTAAACCGAAATCACATTAATAGCTGACAGTAGTTGTAATATTGAGACTACGTAATTCTTTTGCAATATTTTGAAGAATTTCTTCATCAATACGACCCAAGTTTTTAGCTTGAGGTTGTAAAGAAGGCCTTGCTAAGCCATAAAGATGAACACCTTGAATAATACTTTTTACTTCATTGATTAATTCTACATAGGCATCAATGTCTTTTTTGCTTGGGCCTTTGCCATCAATAGTAAAAATACAAGTTTGTATAAAAGTTGGACAAACGTTTGCACTATTTTTGAGGCGCTCCAGTATTTGAGAGGGTTTTAGATTCACTTGATTAATTGTCTTAATACTTTCTTCAGTAGCTGCGTCTACTTTAAACCAAACTTCACCATTCATTTCTTTTAGCATTCCAACACTTTTAATTACAGAGGTTTGATGCATCAAACTCCCATTGGTAATGAGTCGTATTTTAATTTTATGAAGTAAATTAAATTCACTTAGAATCTTTTTAACAATTGAAATAACTTCTGGAAATTCATTCGCACTCGTCGGCTCGCCATTACCTGAAAATGCAATATCTTTTAAATGACGATCTTCGAGAGATACATTTTTTTCCATGTAATCACCATGAATAATTTCATTAAGAAAAAAACGTAACTCTTGTTCAAGTACATCTAATTCAATAGGCGGTGGTGTACCACGCGTGAGATTAGGTATCTCACAATATATACATTGCCAATTACAGGCGTTATTCACATTTAAGTTAACGCCAATCGACAAGCCACCTGCGCGCCTTGAAATGACTGAGTAAATATATTTGAGGCCGCTCAATTCTCGGCTGTGATCATGAATACTAAGATATTGTTTAGATACGCTCATGTATTGAGCTTTTTAATTGCAGTTAGGTGATTTAACAAGTTGCTTTAATGCGTCTGGTTTTAAAATTTTAATATGACGTTGCTTAACTTCAATAATGCCTTCTTCACTATATTTTGAAAAAGTACGACTGACCGTTTCAAGTTTAAGACCTAAATAACTTCCAATTTCTTCACGTGACATTCTTAAAATGAATTCGGATTGTGATTGTCCTCGGGCAAAAAGTCTTTGAATGAGATTTACTAAAAAGTTAGCGAGCCTTTCTTCTGCTGACATGTTTCCAAGAAGCATCATCATGCCGTTTTCGCGAACAATTTCACGACTCATAATTTTATGAACGTGTTTTTGTAGCACTGGAAACTCTCTGGATAAATCTTCAATGTGATCAAAAGGCATCACACAGACTTCAGCATCTTCTAGAGCAACAGCGTTGCATGTGTGATGATCATTCACAATGCCATCGAGGCCTATAATTTCTCCGGCCATTTGAAAGCCTGTAACTTGTTCGCGCCCATCTTCTGACGCTACAGAAGTCTTAAAAAAACCTGTACGAATAGCATAAAGAGAAGTAAACGTTTCCCCATTTTCAAAGAGCAAGTCACCTTGTTTAATTTTTTTACGCGTTGTGACAACTTCATCAAGTTTATGCATATCATTTTGATCAAAACCAACGGGCATACAGAGCTCGCGAAGATTACAACTTGAACAGGCAACTTTGAATGTTTCAGCTTTCATCGAAAAATTACTTATGTTTTAAAGCGTTTAGTGTAGCTTATTCATCAATCTATGAATAGATGAAGTCTTTTTGATGTACGTCAAAGATAGCAATTTAGGCTTATGGCACAGTAATGTCCTATGGATACTGATGTCAAAAAAAATAGAGATCAAAAATTAGGTTTGACACCTATTACAACTTCACTTTTGCAAAAATTTGACGTCAATGGGCCAAGATATACTTCATATCCGACTGCAGATCGCTTTGTAGAAGCTTTTACTGAAAACGCTTATAAAGAAGCGCTAGAGCAAAGACGATTACATCCAATTAATCAACCTTTGTCGATTTATGTTCATATTCCTTTTTGTGAGTCGCTTTGTTTTTACTGTGCTTGCAATAAAATCGTCACTAAACATCATGAACGTTCTCGCGAATACTTAGATTATTTGAAAAAAGAAATTGATTTACATCTCGATTATTTAGGTCAAAAACAAGTTGTGAGTCAGCTTCATCTTGGTGGCGGTTCACCTACATTTTTTTCAGATGAAGAAATCAAAGAACTATTTAATAAACTTAAAGAAGTTTTTGTATTCAGCTCTCAAGGGGAATATTCGATTGAAGTAGATCCTAGAACGGTCGATAGTAAGCGTTTAAAAAGATTAAAAGAAATTGGTTTTAATCGCTTAAGTTTTGGTGTGCAGGATTTTAATCCTGATGTGCAAAAAGCCGTTCATCGAGTACAGCCATTTGATCAAGTAGTTTCTCTCATGAACGACGCTCATGAAGATGGTTATGAATCCATTAATATGGATTTAATTTATGGATTGCCACTTCAAACACCTGAAACATTTAATGAAACCTTAGATCAAGTGATTAGCTTAAAACCTGATCGAATTGCTTTATATGCTTATGCGCATTTACCTCAGCGCTTTAAGCCTCAGCGACGCATTCATGAAGACGATATTCCCCCTGCAAAAAATAAGATTACTATGTTGTCGTTGGCTATCGAAAAATTTCTTGAAAATGGTTATATCTATGTAGGTATGGACCATTTTGCTTTGCCAACAGATAGTTTAGCCATTGCAAAAAGACAAGGAAGATTGCATCGAAATTTCCAAGGCTATAGTACACAACCTGATTGCGACATTATTGCATTAGGTGTTTCAGCAATTGGACGTGTTGGAGCTAATTACAATCAAAATGCAAAAGAACTTGAAGATTATTATGATCATCTTAATCATAGACGCTTTCCAATTATTAAAGGATTAGCACTTTCAAAAGATGATATCGTGCGACGTGCTGTCATTATGGAAATAATGTGTCAGGGTCGATTGGATTACCAATCAATTGAATTGGCTTATTTAATTAACTTCAAAGAATATTTTTCATCTGAAATGAATCTTCTTCGAAATTTTCAAGAAAAAGATTTTATCGACTTAGATGATTCAGGTATTCAAGTGACAGATACAGGCTGGTTTTTTGTACGTGCAATTGCTATGATTTTTGATCGATACTTACAATTGGATCAAAATCGCACGCGGTTTTCTAAAATTCTTTAATGTTTTTTCAATTCTCAGTTTTTTTATCAACTTTTTTTATGGGGTTGATGGGCGGCCCACATTGTATCGCTATGTGCGGAGCGCCATGTGCTGCAATTAGTGCACAAGGACCTCGGCAGATTGTGAAATTTCACTTAGGTCGCATTTTAGGTTACGGCATCTTAGGTGGTATCGCAGCTTATTCTGTGAATAATCTAGCTTGGTTTTCAAATCAAACGATGTCGCTTCATCCTATCTGGACATTTTTTCATGGCATTATTTTTGTATTGGGTTTTGTGATGTTGCTTTATGCAAAGCAACCTCAATGGATTGATCATATGGGTAAATCTATTTGGAATAAAATACAAAAAATTTCTAAAACGTTAAGAAGTAGTTTTTTATTAGGATTGCTCTGGTCTTTCATGCCATGCGGACTTTTGTATTCCGCATTGCTTGTTGCAGCTCTTACTTTAAATATTTTAAATGGCTTTCTTTCTATGATGTTTTTTGCATTAGGCACAAGTATCTCTCTAATAGTGAGCCCAATCATTTGGTTAAAGATAAAAAATGGAAAATTATGGCTCAATGAAATACAAGGAATGCGTATAGCAGGGTTACTTCTTATGATTGCTGCATCTTGGGCAATCTGGATGGATTTAATTCATCCCATGAAATTATGGTGCCAATAAAAAACCCCTACGTTTGAAGGCAGGGGTTCAAGGAAAATGCTAGTGGACCTAGCATTATTTACTACTAGAATTTCTTACCAATACCAAAGCTTACAACCCATGGGTCAACGTCAAGATCGTCAATTTTTGAAGTCGTATTGACGTCTGTGCTAAACCAGATTTTCTTCACATCAAAGTTGACTAACCATTTGTTTTGGAGATTGTAATCGACACCTGCTTGAAGTGCTGGACCAAACATATTTCTATCAACGGTAATGCCTGTCGTACTTAAATTTAAATTTCTATCTATCGCTCTGATATAGGACAAACCTGCTCCAACATAAGGGTCAACTGTTTGATCAGGATTAAAATGCCATTGTGCAGTTAATGTCGGAGGCAGGAGATTAATACTACCTAATTTGCTTACAGATCCATCATTTGCAATTGCATTTACATCATGTCTTGTACCTGTAGCCAAAATAAGTTCAGCAGCTATATTTTTTGTAAAATAGTATGAGAAGTCAATTTCTGGAATTGTATTGCTATCGACTTCTAATTTTTGGTATCCACTTAAATTAAGATGACTTGATTCGTCAGGTGCAATGTGAGTTGCTCTTAAACGAACAACCACATCACCCTTTTCAGCAAAAGATAGGGCTGGTGCCATTAAGCCAGCAACTAAAATGGCAATGAGTGATTTTTTCATAATATTTCCCTATTAATAACAGGGTAATTTTATGGTTTATAAGAGAAGAAAGACTTGATGTAGATCAAATCAAAGCTATTTAAGGGAATTGAGACGATCTCGTAACAGGGATAAGTCATAACCTGCATTTTGAGTTTTACTCAAAATATCATCAATAGGTAATGTTTTTGCATGAGACAGAGCCCAAAGTGTTGAACATCTTGTACCTGTTCGACAATAAGCAAAAACAGGTTTTTGGGCTACTTCAAAGTAACAGCCAAATTGAGCAATGTCAGCATCTGAAATTTGTCCGCCCACGACAGGCTGATGAATGGCTTTTATACCTAAATTTTGAGCTTCTTTTTCGATGATTGAAAAAGCTAGCTGGCCCTCAGACTCTTGGTCAGGACGATTGCAAAAAATAGTTTTGTAGCCTTGGGCATGAATTTCTTTTAAGTCTTCGATCGTAATTTGATCAGAGACAGTGAGTTCGTTATTTATTTTTGCAAATTTCATAACTTCATTCTACTTTAAAAAAATGCCTAGTAGGTCATTTAAGAATTGCTGACCCAAAACTGTTGGCTTAATCACTTCGTGATCTATGCTAATTAATTTTTTATCTATCGCAGTTTTAAGTTCTTTATCAATAGATGAAATAATTAACCCAGTTTTTTCTTCAAAACTTTGAATAGTAAATCCATCAATCAGGCGTAAATGATTCATCATAAATTCAAAAGCCAAATCATTATCATGAATGATGGTTTCTGACTCAATCATATTTTGTGAATTTACTTTTTCCATATATTGTTTTGGATTCTTGTAGCGACTCTCCCGTGTCATTTTGTCATGAAATGAAAGTTTGCTATGAGCGCCTGCGCCTATACCTAAGTAATCTCCAAATTGCCAATAATTCAAATTGTGCTGACATTGTGATTTAGGTTTTGCAAAAGCAGATATTTCATAATGTTTATAACCATTTTCACCTAAAATAGTTTCAATAGTTTCTTGCATCACAGCGCTCTCATCATCTAAAGGTAATTGAGGAGGATGCTTAAAAAATAAAGTATTTGGTTCTATGGTTAAATGGTAAAAAGATAAATGCCGTGTATTAAAAGAAGTTGCCGTTTTGGCATCATCTATCGCTTCATCTAATGTTTGATGAGGTAATGCGTACATTAAATCTAAATTCACTTCATCAAAATGATGCATCGCAATTTCAATACCTTTTTTAGCTTCTTGACTATTGTGAATGCGACCCAATGATTTGAGATGCATATCATTGAATGATTGAATACCAAGGGAAACTCTTGTCACACCAGCGTCTTTATAGCCTTCAAAGTGATTGGTATCAATCGTGCCTGGATTGGCTTCAAGTGTAATTTCAGCATCATATAAGATGGGCGTGAGTGCACGCACTTGACTTAAAATTTTGTGAATACCTTTCCCACTAAAAAGACTTGGTGTCCCACCACCAAAAAAAATCGAATGAATTTTTCTACCCCAAATTTTAGGTAGCGAGTATTCAAGATCTTTAATAAGTGCATCCACATAGATAGATTCCATGTCAGTAAAGTTTTGCTTTTCTTTATGTTCATGTGAATTGAAATCACAGTAGGGACATTTTTTTACACACCAAGGAATGTGAATATAAAGCGAAAGCGGGGGTGGAATAGTGAGTCTTGAAGTTTGACTCATAGACGATTTACTTATTTTTTAAATAAGGATTAATAAGATCATCAACCATTTGATGAAGCACTTCTTTCATTTGCTTTTCTGAAACTTCCATTAATAAACCATCTTCAATAGCATCTTGAGAAAGCTGTTTTAGTTCATCAAAATTTTCTTTCATCACCTTAATTTTTTCTGTACATGACACGACTGTTTCGTCATCACGAACCCAAATAGGCCATTTATTTTTTGATTTATCCATAAATCTGATTTAGTTTTAATTTAAGTTTTTGTAATGCTTGTCCACGATGACTAATTCTGTTTTTAATATCTGAAGATAATTCTGCCACAGCTTTTTCAGTCATATGATCTAAAAATAAAGGATCATAACCAAAACCACCGGAACCACGAGGTACTTTTAGAATTTCTCCATGCCAAATACCTTCAACAATAATGGGTTCCGGATCAAATTCATGTTTTACAAAAACAATGACACATGTGTAATGTGCTTTTCGGTTTAATTCGTTTTCTAAACTTTTTAAAAGTTTTTCATTATTTTTTTGATCTGATGAAGGCTCACCTGCATACCGAGCAGATAAAACACCTGGTTTACCATCAAGCGCATCGACACAGATGCCTGAATCATCCGCAATTGCAGGAAGTTTTGATAAACGGCTTGCATGCCTTGCTTTAGTAAGTGCATTTTCAACGAATGTATGAAAAGGCTCTTCAGCTGCTTCAATTTTAAAGTGTGATTGAGGCAGTATCTCAACGTTCATATCATCCAAAATCGACTGAATTTCGATGAGTTTTTTGGCATTGCTTGTTGCAATGACGATTTGTTTCTTCATGAAATTACTTTAAAACGTTTTTTTGTAATTGAATAAGTTCTTTGATGCCTTCTGCTGCAAGATCAGACATTTGATCCATCATCTCGCGAGAAAAAGGGGTGCCTTCGGCAGTACCTTGAATTTCCACAAAACCACCTGAGCCTGTCATCACAATATTCATATCTGTGTCGCAAATTGAATCTTCCGAATAATCTAAATCTAATAAAGGCTTTCCTTCATGAAGGCCGACAGATATAGCTGCCACAGCATCAATCAAGGGGGATTCGGAAATGAGCTTTTGATTCATTAAATGCGAAATCGCATCGTGAACCGCGACATAAGCCCCTGTGATACTTGCAGTGCGGGTCCCACCGTCAGCTTGAATCACATCACAATCAATTTGAATCGTGCGTTCACCAAGTTTTTTTAAATCAATAATGGCTCTTAAGCTTCGTCCAATAAGACGTTGAATTTCTTGAGTCCGACCCGATTGTTTTCCACGCGCAGCTTCACGATCCATTCTAGATCCTGTTGATCTTGGAAGCATCCCATATTCCGCTGTGATCCAACCTTGATTTTGGCCCTTTAAAAAAGAAGGTACTTTTTCATCAATACTTGCAGTGCATAACACATGGGTATCACCAAATTTAATTAAGACAGAACCTTCAGCATGTTTTGTGTAATGCCTAATAATTTCAACCGGTCTTAATTGGTTGTGAGCGCGTTGATTTAATCTCATGATCATCTTCCTCAATAGAAGTCATCATTATAAGCTAGCTTTAATTGATTGATATCTTGTCATTTAAAGGTTTTAGTCGCAAATGCAACTATAGATTGATAAAATGAACCTTAAACATTGAATTGGATACCTTATGGCTTTAAGCATGACCGGTTTTTCTTTTAAGGAGGCAGATACAGAACAGGGTATTTTGCTCCTTGAATTTCGGTCTTTAAATAATCGATATTTAGAGCTCCAAGTTAAACTAGATGAATCTTTAAGGTCTTTTGAGCCCATGATTCGCGATCTAATATCTGCGGAAATTAAAAGAGGCAAAGTAGATTGCAGAATTTATTTCAAATCTAAAACGCATGCGCTCGATGTTAAAAACGTAGATCCGATTAAGTTAAAACAGCTCGCAAGTTCGGTGGATGAAATTGCAAAACATTTTTCTCATGTACAGCCGATTAATGCGTTCGATATATTAAAAACAAGCGAGATCATGCACGATCAATCGGTTAATATGAACTTGCTTGAACAAGACCTTAAAAAAAATCTTAAAGAATCGCTGATCGAAATTCAAGCATCTAAAGCACGCGAAGGTGAAAAGTTACAAAAGATTTTATTAGATAAATTAAAGGATGTTGAAGGGCTTGTAGTTGAAGCCAAAAAAATCTTGCCTGTTTTAATCAAAGAGTATCAAACTAAAATAGAAAATAAATTTAAAGAAGCATTAATCGCAATCGATGATGACCGATTAAAACAAGAGTTTCTTATTTTTATTCAAAAGATGGATATTGATGAAGAGCTTAATCGTATTACATCGCATATCGACGAAGTCAGGCGCTTACTTAAAACAGATGGTGCAATCGGTAAAAAACTAGACTTTATGATGCAAGAACTTAATCGCGAAGCGAATACTCTGGGTTCAAAATCGATATCACCTAAAACTTCACAAATATCAGTTGATTTAAAAGTTTTGATTGAGCAAATGCGCGAACAAATTCAGAATATTGAATAATCATGATTAAAGAAAATATATGAGCCAAGCCCACTTATTTATTATTGCAGCAGCTTCAGGTGCCGGTAAAACGACACTCGTAAAAGCCCTATTAAATAAAGACAAAGATCTTCAGGCCTCTGTGTCTCATACCACACGTAAGCCGCGTCCGGGAGAAGTAGATGGCGTGGATTATCATTTTGTTGATGAAGCCACCTTTTTAGATTTAAAGAGGAAAGGCGAATTTTTAGAGTCTGCCGAATGTCATGGTGGTATGTATGGCACCAGTAAAAAATCAGTTCAGACTATTCTTGATCAAAAGAAAGATGTAGTTTTAGAAATTGATTGGCAAGGTGCTCAAGCCCTTAAAGCTCAGTTTAAAGAGGCCGTTTCAATTTTTGTATTGCCACCTTCTGTTGAAACATTAGCTGAAAGATTAAATAACCGCGGACATGATAGTGATGAGACGATTGCAAAAAGACTCGCGGTTGCACGAGAAGAGATGAGCCATGTAGATGAGTTTGATTATGTTACAATCAATGATGACTTTGAAGTAGCGCTCCATGATCTTATGGCTATTATTCGATCTACTCGATTAATGTGCCATATTCA
>Ga0255207_1000051_pt1 | contig 30387 bp, 35 predicted proteins | sample Miss_Miss_RepA_8_2_FD_183043 | JGI IMG/M metagenome (GOLD analysis project Ga0255207, IMG submission 183043) | Freshwater microbial communities from Mississippi River, Louisiana, United States - Miss_Miss_RepA_8d | ecosystem: Environmental > Aquatic > Freshwater > River | place: USA: Louisiana... | reverse complement strand
AGGTTTAATCTCATTAGATGATCTTAAATTAACAATTGAAGTAGATGATGCACTTAATTTCTCAGAAGTCACTTATGAAGATATAGAGCATATTAACGCGCAAGTATGGGGACAAGGTTTTCCGCTACCTATTTTTGAAGGTGAGTTTGAAGTTGTTGAGCAAAAAATTCTTGCAGATAAGCATTTGAAGTTAAATCTTCTACTACAAAATAAAGTGTTTGAAGCTATTTATTTTAATCGTAGCGAACACCTCCCTCGCAAGATAAAAGCGATCTATCAGGTTGATTCTAATGAGTTTAATGGCAATAAAAAAATTCAAATTCAATTAAAAATGCTCTCTTAACGAGTATCCTTGAATTGCCCATCGAGCGCCAACAAAGTAAAATTCAACAAACTATTTAAGAGAGTGTCATGAGACGTAAAATCGTTGTTGGTAATTGGAAAATGAATGGCTCTTTGGCGTCCAACGAATCGCTCCTTAAAGCCTTAGTAGAAAAGATACCTCAAACAATCCCAGTGGACATCGTGGTGTGTGCCCCTTATCCCTACTTATTTCAAACGCAATCCTATCTTAAAAATTCGCCTATTCGTTGGGGCGCTCAGAATGTGGCTAAATTTGAATCAGGCGCTTTCACAGGTGAAGTAAGTGTTTCTATGCTCAAAGAATTTGGTGCAAGCTATGTGATTATCGGCCATTCTGAAAGAAGTACGGCTTATTGTGAATCAGATGAAAATATCGCTACTAAATTTATGATGGTAAAAAAAGCAGGCATGACGCCAATTCTCTGTGTAGGTGAAACTTTGATTGAACGAGAAGCTGGCATTATGGAAAAAGTTGTTTCTAAGCAGCTTGATACCATTATTGAAATGTATGGCGAAGAAATATTTGATGAGGCTGTGATTGCTTATGAGCCTGTATGGGCAATTGGAACTGATTTAGCTGCTTCCCCTCAGCAGGCGCAAGCGATGCATCAATTTATTCGTGAGAAATTATCCTCAAATACTAAGGCCGTAAAGAGCCTTAAAATCATCTACGGAGGGAGCGTAAACCCTCAAAATGCGTTACAATTATTCTCTATGCCAGACGTAGACGGCGGACTCGTAGGACGGGCTTCTTTAAATGCGAGTGATTTTGAGTCTATATGTCATTCGGCCGAAATATAAATCAAAGAAAATAGGATTATGGAAAATTTACTAACAATTATTCATGTGATTGCATGCTTAGGTGTCATTGGTTTGGTGCTTATGCAACACGGCAAAGGCGCCGATATGGGTGCAGCTTTTGGAAGTGGCTCATCAGGAAGTTTATTTGGCGTAAGCGGCTCATCTAATTTTTTAAGTAGAACAACAGCAATATTTGTTTTAGTCTTTTTTCTGACCAGTATTGCCCTAGCGTTTATCGCAGGTCAAAAATCAGGCACTGGAAGTGTGGTGAAAGCAACTGAGTCTTCAGAAGCGCAAAAACCTTCTGAAACTAAAAGTGGTGAAGCTCAGTCGAATTCATCAGGTGGTGCTAAGAATATCCCAAAATAGAGACTGTTAAATCTATAAAGCCGTCGTGGTGGAATTGGTAGACACGCTATCTTGAGGGGGTAGTGACGAAAGTCGTGAGAGTTCGAGTCTCTCCGACGGCACCAAATTAAGAAAATCAAGCAGTATTTCTTTAAGGAATCGTTGTGCTGGAAAATTATTTTCCAATTTTATTATTCATATGCGTAGGACTTGCGGTTGGTGCAGGGCCACTTCTCATCGGTAGCATTCTCTCACCTAATAAACCTGATAGCGAGAAAAACTCTCCATACGAATGTGGTTTCGAAGCATTTGAAGATGCGCGTATGAAATTTGATGTGCGTTATTATCTTGTTGCTATCCTTTTCATTTTATTTGATCTTGAAATAACATTTCTTTTCCCTTGGGCAGTGGTCATTCAAAAAATTGGTATGTTTGGATTTATTGCAATGATGATTTTCTTAGCCATTTTGGTGGTTGGTTTTATTTACGAATGGATGAAAGGTGCCCTTGATTGGGAATAGCGAATGAGCATTGAAGGCATCATGGAAAAAGGATTTGTCACTACAAATCTTGACACTCTTATCAATTACACGCGCACAGGTTCTCTATGGCCTATGACTTTTGGACTTGCATGTTGTGCAGTTGAGATGATGCATGCAGGAGCAGCCCGATATGACTTAGATCGATTTGGTATTGTATTTAGACCTAGCCCAAGACAATCAGATGTCATGATTGTAGCTGGCACACTAGTCAATAAAATGGCGCCCGCATTAAGAAAGGTTTACGATCAAATGGCAGAACCGCGTTGGGTTATTTCGATGGGCTCTTGTGCAAATGGTGGTGGTTATTATCACTATTCTTATTCAGTCGTTCGTGGTTGTGATCGTATTGTTCCAGTAGACGTGTATGTACCTGGTTGCCCGCCAACAGCTGAAGCCCTTATGTTTGGAATTATTCAGCTTCAAAATAAAATTAAACGTACCAATACGATTGCGCGTTAACTTATGAGCTCAGTCGAAATGTTACTTAAAGAAATAAAATCGACTTTTGGTAAAGAAGTTAGTCACACATTCATTGAGCATAATGAACTCACAATCGAAGTAAAAATCGATGATCTCTTATCCACTTTAAAAACTTTAAAACAACACAAAGCATTTCAATTTAAACAACTGATTGATCTTTGCGGCGTTGACTATAAAGATTATGGCGAAGGCGCTTGGACCAAACCTCGTTTTGCTCTGGTTTATCATTTCTTATCTATCGAACATAACCAACGCATTCGAGTAAGAACTTTCTCTAAAGAAGAAAATTTTCCATTATTTCCATCAGTGATAGATTTATGGCCAGCTGCCAATTGGTATGAACGAGAAGCCTTCGATTTATTTGGTTTTATGTTTACTGATCACCCGGATTTAAGACGCATACTTACAGATTATGGATTCGTAGGCTATCCATTCCGTAAAGATTTTCCGATGATTGGTAAAGTTGAAATTCGTTATGACGATGTGCAAAAGCGTGTTGTCTATCAACCTGTTTCAATTGAAGAGAGAAATAACGTGCCGCGTATCATTCGTGAAGAAGGTTTCCATAATGGCTGAGATTAGAAATTACACCATGAATTTTGGCCCACAACACCCTGCAGCGCATGGTGTGTTGCGTTTAGTATTAGAACTTGATGGTGAAGTCATTCAGCGTGCAGATCCTCATATTGGACTCCTTCATCGCGGTACAGAAAAGTTAGCTGAAAATAGAACGTACTTACAAACTGTTCCTTATATGGATCGTTTAGATTACGTCTCTATGATGGCGAATGAACACGCGTATGTTCTAGCCATTGAAAAATTATTGAATATAGATGTTCCCATTCGCGCTCAATATATACGTGTCATGTTTGATGAAATTACTCGCATCTTAAATCATTTGTTATGGCTAGGAGCACATGCACTTGATGTCGGTGCTATGACTGTATTCTTATATGCATTCCGCGAAAGAGAAGACCTTTTTGATTGTTATGAAGCTGCGTCTGGCGCTAGAATGCATGCAGCATATTATCGTCCCGGAGGCGTTTATCGCGACCTACCTGATCGCATGCCTCAATATGAATCGACTTTTAAAAATAAAAAAGAATTGGATGGTTTAAATCAAAATCGCAGTGGCTCGCTATTAGACTTCATTGAAGATTTTGCAAATCGCTTTCCAAAATATGTAGATGAATATGAAACATTATTAACAGACAATCGTATTTGGAAACAGCGCACAGTGGGTATTGGCGTTGTTGATCCAGATCGCGCGATAGCTCTTGGTATGACAGGTCCAATGTTAAGAGGCTCAGGAATTGCATGGGACTTAAGAAAAAAACAACCTTACGAAGTGTACGATCAACTTGATTTTGATATTCCTGTCGGTGTGAATGGTGATTGTTATGATCGATACCTTGTTCGCATCGAAGAATTTAGACAATCCAATCGGATTATTAAAGAGTGCGTTGACTGGCTCAGAAAAAATCCAGGCCCAGTCATTAGTGATAACCACAAAGTAGCTCCTCCACCGCGCGCTGCCATGAAAGAAGATATGGAAGCTATGATTCATCACTTTAAATTATTTACAGAAGGTTTCCATATTCCGCCAAGTGAAGCTTATGCAGCAGTTGAACATCCCAAAGGCGAGTTCGGCATTTATTTAATTTCTGATGGCGCAAACAAGCCTTATCGTCTAAAGATTCGCGCTCCAGGTTTTCCACATTTAGCGGCTTTAGATGAAATGACTCGAGGCCATATGATTTCTGACTTAGTTGCCATTATTGGCACACAAGATATTGTATTTGGTGAGATTGATCGATAAAAATGATACACGCTGACGATATTAAATTAATTGATAAAGAATTAAAGAAGTTTCCGGATAATCAAAAACAATCTGCAGTCATTTCTGCTCTTCGTATTGTTCAAACGCGACATGGTTGGCTATCTAATGAAAATATTTCTGATGTTGCACACTATCTCGGTATGCCAGAAATTGCTGTGATGGAAGTTGCAACTTTTTACAATATGTTCAATTTAGAATCAAAAGGCAAATACCAAATTACGGTATGCACCAATATTTCATGTATGTTAAGAAATTCAGATGAAATTGTGCAGCACTTAGAAAAGAAATTAGGTATTGGTTTTGGTGAAGTCTCTAAAGATAAAAAATTCTCACTTAAAGAAGGTGAGTGTATGGGCGCATGCGGCGGTGCACCTTTATGCCTTATTAACAATCACAGTATGCATGAACATTTAACGACCGAAAAAATTGACAAGCTTTTAGCGAGCCTTAAATAAATGGTAAAGCAAATCGACATCATTAAGCCGTCAAAAATTTTTCCTAATCAAGATTTAGTTTGTTTAAGAACCATTGTTCATGATGATCCAGGTTCTATCGAAACTTATTTAAAAATAGGTGGGTATGAACAACTTAAAAAAATACTTAAAAAGAAAATAAAGCCTGAAGCGATCTTGGCTGAATTAAAAACATCAGGACTAAGAGGCCGAGGTGGTGCGGGATTCCCAACGGCAATTAAATGGTCATTTATGTCGCGTGATTACGATGGCATGAAATATCTTGTCTGTAATTCAGATGAAGGTGAGCCTGGCACATTTAAAGATCGAGACATTCTAAGATATAACCCACATCAGCTTATTGAAGGTATGCTCATCGCTGCTTATGTAATGGGCACGCGTGTGGGTTATAACTATATTCATGGAGAGATATGGCGTGAATACGAACTCTTTGAAAAAGCACTTGATGAAGCAAAAGACCACGGTTTTTTAGGCGAAGACATTTTAGGATCAGATTTTAGTTTTGATTTATATGCAGTGCATGGTTACGGTGCTTACATATGCGGTGAAGAGACAGCGCTCCTCGAATCGATCGAAGGAAAAAAAGGGCAGCCGCGTTATAAACCACCATTTCCAGCAACTTATGGAATTTACGGTAAACCTACAAATGTAAATAACACAGAAACATTTGCGTCTGTACCCTGGATTTTGGAGCATGGCGGTCAAGCATTCCAAGATTTAGGTGTTGAAAATTCAGGTGGCGTTAAATTATTTTCTGTATCAGGCCATGTTGAAAAGCCAGGTAACTACGAAATTAAAATGGGCACTCCTTTCAGTGAACTATTAGATATGGCAGGCGGTATTTGGCATCGCAGAAAATTAAAAGCGGTGATTCCGGGCGGCCCTTCCACAGCAGTTGTCCCCGCAGCACTTATTGAAAATGCCACTATGGATTATGATGGGTTACAAAAAATTGGTTCGAGTTTAGGCGCGGGTTCCGTAATTATTATGGACGACTCTACCTGTATGGTAAGTGCATTAAAACGTCTTTCTTATTTCTTTTATGAAGAATCTTGTGGCCAATGTACACCTTGTCGTGAAGGTACAGGTTGGGTTTATCGTGTTATTAAAAGAATTGTGGACGGTAAAGGCACGATGGAAGATCTTGATCTTTTAACTGATGTCAGTAAAAAGATTTCTGGCAGAACTATATGTGCTTTAGGTGATGCAGCTGCTACACCTGTATTAAGTTTTATCAAACACTTTAGACCTGAGTTTGAATATTTTATTCAGCACGGGCATTCAATGGTTAAAGCTAAATGACAATTACGATTGAAATTGATGGCAAAAAAATTGAAGTAGAAAAAAATACGACGATTATTGCTGCTGCAGATAAAGCAGGTATTGCAATTCCTCGCTTTTGTTATCACAAAAAATTATCGATCGCTGCAAATTGTCGTATGTGTTTGGTTGATGTAGAAAAATTCAATAAACCATTGCCTGCATGTGCTACTCAAGTTGCTGATGGTATGAAAGTTTCAACAACATCTAAAATGGCTACCGAGGCACAGCAAAGTGTCATGGAATTTTTGCTTATCAATCATCCGCTAGATTGCCCGATTTGTGATCAAGGCGGCGAATGTGAATTGCAAGATACAGCGGTGGCTTTCGGTAGTGGTCAGACACGTTACAAAGAAGAAAAACGAGTGGTATTTAATAAAAACATAGGTCCACTCATTTCCACAGATATGACGCGATGTATTCAATGCACGCGATGTGTGAGATTTTTACAAGAAGTCGGCGGCATGATGGAGCTTGGCATGGTGGGTCGTGGTGAGCATTCAGAAATTACAGCTTATGTTGATCGTTCCATTCAGTCTGAACTTTCAGGCAATATTATCGATTTATGTCCTGTAGGCGCACTAACAAGTAAACCGTTTAGATACAAAGCCCGCACCTGGGAACTTATTAGAAGGCCTACTATAGCTCATCATGATAGTTTAGGCTCTCCTCTTGAGGCGCATATTAAACAAAACAAAGTGATTCGAATGCTTCCTCGCGAAGATGAGACAATTAATGAATGTTGGATTTCTGACCGTGATCGTTTTTCATATGAGGGATTGAATAGCGAAGACCGTTTGCAAGTTCCTATGATTAAAAAAAACGGGCAATGGAAAGAATCGGATTGGGAAACTGCTTTAGCATTAATTGGCGAAAAACTAAAACATATTTTAAATCATGATGGCCCTGAAGCATTGGGCATCCTCATATCGCCGCAAAGCACGATTGAGGAAGGCATCTTAGCTAAGAAAATAAGTAATAGTTTAAATTCGCCTCATATTGACCATCGTATTCGTCAATCTGATTTTTCAATAGAACATCAAGGTTCGCCATGGTTAGGAAGTCATATTGATGCGATCGGTCACTTTGACCAATATCTTTTGATTGGTAGCAATATAAGAAATGAACAGCCGCTTTTAACTTCAAGAATTCGTAAGTCTGTAAATCAAGGCGCAAATCTATTTATAGTTAATTCAATCGATGCGGATCCTCTCATGACGGTATCTGAGAAGCTGATTCAGGCTTCTCATAGACTTCCTCATGCACTCGCAAAAGTTTTGAAATCAATGACAGAATTAAAAGGTGTATTAAGAAAAGATATTAAATTTATAAAAGCTGATATTGAAAAAATTAAAACCGACAAAGTAAGTGATGCAATAGCTCAACATTTAATGAAAAATGTTTTAGCTGGCAAAAAAAATAACACATCCATATTGCTTGGCCAAATTGCCCAAGATCATCCAGAATACTCAACCATTTATAAACTTGCTTTTGAGATTTCAAAACTATCTCAAGCGACTTTTGGTGTTTTGCCCACATATTCGAATAGCGTAGGACTTCATACTGTTAATGTGCTTCCAGAAAAAGGTGGCTTAAATGCACGTGCGATGTTTGAGAAGAAATTAAAAGCTTATATTCTTTTAAATATTGAGCCTCAGCTAGACACATCGAATGCACAATTAATGCAAGATGCAATTGTTTCTTCAGACTTTACAGTAGCATTAAGTACTTACAATTCGAAATATCTTAAAAATGCAGATGTACTTCTACCGGTCTCACCATTTACAGAATCATCCGGTACGATTATTAACATGGAAGGCCGAGTACAAAGTTATGCGGCTGTGACCCAATCTTTAGGTCAATCGAGACCAGCCTGGAAAGTATTAAGGGTATTAGCTAATCATCTCGACTTGAAAGGATTTGATTATGAATCGAGTTTAGATGTCAAAGAAGCGCATATGAAATCTAAAAATCAATTCATCTCAAAAGAGCTTTCCAATGCAATTGATATTACAAATGATTACAAAATACGTCTCACTAAGCCTATGCAATTCTCGCGCATTGGCGAGACACATCAATATCGTATGGATCCTATTACAAGACGAGCCTTCTCTCTTCAAACAGCGATTCAAAAATCAAAAGCGTTTGTGAAATTAAACCCGATAGAGATGAAGTCATTAAGACTTAAAGGAAATGACAGAATTAAAATTACACAAGGTAAGCAATCGATTAATCTTGTCGTGATAGAAGATGTAAGTATTCCAGAAGGATCTATTTATATACCAAGTGGTATCGATGAAACGGCGAATCTATCTGATATTTATGGCGATGTTATCGTTAAAAAAATAACTTCAAGGAGCGCATCTTAAAGATGGATGCTTTGATGTCGTCTTTCTTTGGAGCTTGGTGGCCTGATATTGCCAAAACATTATGGATACTTTTAAAAATTGTAGCTGTCGTTTTGCCTTTGATGATATCGGTGGCTTATCTCACCTATTTTGAAAGAAAAGTCATTGGCTATATGCAAGTGCGTATTGGACCTAATCGTGTAGGTTATTTTGGATTGCTTCAACCAATTGCTGATGCCTTAAAACTTTTATTTAAAGAAATTATTCTCCCTACAGCATCAAATAAAGTTTTATTTTTCTTGGCACCTATTTTAGCAATTGCGCCAGCTTTTGCTGCTTGGGCCGTTATCCCTTTTGATCTTAATTTAGTGATTGCAGATATTGATGCAAGTCTTTTATATATTTTAGCTATGACATCTATCGCAGTTTATGGAGTGATTATTGCAGGATGGGCTTCAAATTCTAAGTATGCATTTTTAGGAAGTCTACGTTCTGCGGCGCAGATTGTGTCCTATGAAATTGCTATGGGATTTACACTCGTAGGCGTTTTAATGTGTGCCAATAGTTTAAATTTAGGCAAAATTGTCATGGGGCAGGAGGGGGGTTTCTGGCATTGGTATATCTGGCCTTTATTTCCTTTATTTATTATTTACTTTATTAGTGCTGTAGCAGAAACAAATCGAGCGCCTTTTGATGTGGCTGAAGGTGAATCTGAAATTGTCGCTGGATTCCATGTGGAATATTCCGGTATGGCTTTCGCAGTATTTTTCTTAGCGGAATATGCGAATATGATTTTAGTTTCGATGCTTGCAGCTTTAATGTTCTTAGGTGGATGGTTATCCCCCATTCCATTTATTGCGGATAGCTTTTTATGGCTTTTAATTAAAGTTGCATTCTTACTATTTTGTTTCTTATGGTTTCGTGCCACATTCCCTCGTTATCGATATGATCAAATTATGCGATTAGGCTGGAAAATTTTTATTCCAATTACAATTGCATGGATAGTATTTATTGGCGGCATCATGCAAACCTCATGGGGATATCTATTTCACTAAATGATTAAAAAAATCAAACAATTCCTATCAAGTCTTATGCTCATTGAGCTTCTTAAAGGCATGCTCCTTACAGGCCGCTATTTCTTTGCAAGAAAGATTACTGTGCAGTATCCGGAAGAAAGAACGCCACAATCTAATCGCTTTAGAGGTCTTCATGCGCTTCGTCGTTATGCAAATGGTGAAGAGCGTTGTATTGCCTGTAAGTTATGTGAAGCTGTATGCCCTGCTATGGCAATTACGATTGAGTCTGAAGAGCGTGAAGATAAAACAAGACGTACCACCCGTTATGACATTGATCTTACTAAATGTATCTTTTGTGGTTTTTGTGAAGAATCTTGTCCAGTGGATTCTATTGTTGAAACAAGAATTTTTGATTACCACGGGGAGTCTCGAGGCGATTTAATTTATACGAAAGACATGTTGCTTGCCGTAGGTGACAAATATGAAAAACAAATTGCAGAAGACCGTGCTCAAGATGAAAGGTTTCGATAAATCATGATTGAATTTAAAGATTTTGTATTTTATGTTTTATCCTTCGTGCTTATTGTTTCAGGATTAAGCGTAATTACTTCTAGGAACCCTGTAACTGCAGCACTATCTTTAGTATTAGCATTTTTTAACGCCGCAGGTATCTGGCTTCTGTTGCAAGCTGAATTTTTAGCGATTGCATTGGTGTTGGTTTATGTAGGTGCTGTGATGGTCTTATTTCTATTTGTGGTAATGATGCTTGATATCAATCTAGATAGATTAAGAGAAGGGTTCTGGGATTACTTACCTATGGCAGGATTTATAGGCCTTCTCATGATGGTTGAAATGGTGATGGTTTTTAAAACCAAAACATTTAATCTAGCGCCTATTACAGAGCCAATTTCAAATACCTCGAATACAGAAATGATAGGCAATACTTTATATTCTAATTATGTGCTCCCGTTTGAACTTGCTTCTGTTGTCTTACTTATTGCTATTGTTTCAGCAATTGCTTTAACACTGCGCGATCGTAAAGATAGCAAAAAAACAAATCCTGCTGATCAGGTCGCTGTGAAGCGTCAAGATCGTGTGCGAATAGTTAGAATGAAATCAGAGGAAAAGTATATAAAACCTAAAGCGAAGGAAAGAACATGATTGGCTTATCTCATTACCTTATCCTTGCTGCAATTTTGTTTACGATCAGTGTAGTTGGTATTTTTCTTAACCGAAAAAATATCATTATTTTGCTTATGTCGATTGAGCTTATGTTGCTTGCCGTGAATATTAACTTTATTGCTTTTTCACATTACTTAAATGATATTGCCGGACAAATTTTTGTGTTCTTTATTTTAACGGTAGCAGCTGCAGAGTCAGCAATAGGTTTAGCTATTATCGTTTTAATTTTTAGAAATACTCGCTCTATTAACGTTGACGATTTAAATCGTCTTAACGGGTGATCACTTGAATTCTATTTATTCATATCTAGCAGTTCCGTTATTGCCTCTTATAGCGTCTTTCTCTGTAGGCATCTTAGGTCGAAAATTACCCGAGTTTTTTGCATCAAGCATAACTATTTTGTCTGTGTTTATTGCATTTGTTCTTTCATGTATCACGCTTAATGAAACATTAAATGGGTTAGTTTTAAATCAGACAATCTATCAGTGGCTTCTTACAGGCCATTATCAATTTGAAGTTGGATTTTTAATTGATAATTTAACAGCCATGATGATGGTTGTTGTAACTTTTGTATCGCTGATGGTACACATTTACACGATGGGTTATATGAAAGGGGATCCAGGCTATCGAAGATTCTTTAGTTATATCTCCTTATTTACTTTTTCAATGTTGATGTTAGTTATGAGTAATAATTTCATGCAGCTCTTTTTTGGATGGGAAGCAGTAGGCCTTGTCTCTTATCTTCTTATTGGATTCTGGTTTGAAAGACCCACTGCAATTTATGCAAATCTCAAAGCTTTTCTGGTTAATCGAGTTGGGGATTTTGGTTTTATTTTAGGGATTGCTTTAATTCTTTATTGGACAGGTTCTCTCGATTACGCAACGGTATTTAAAAGCACAGGAATTATAGCGGCCCACACGATGCAGTTATTTGGACAGCCTGTTTCTGCAGTCACAGCAATATGTATTCTCTTATTCATTGGAGCTATGGGCAAATCTGCACAAGTGCCATTGCATGTTTGGCTTCCAGATTCAATGGAAGGCCCGACACCTATATCCGCGTTGATTCATGCTGCGACGATGGTCACTGCAGGTATTTTTATGGTTTCACGAACATCACCTTTATTTGAATTATCTGATACTGCACTTTCTTTTGTTATGATCATTGGCGCTATTACCGCATTATTTATGGGTTTATTAGGCATTATTCAAAATGACATTAAGCGTGTTATTGCGTACTCAACACTTTCACAATTAGGTTATATGACAGTAGCGTTAGGCGCCTCAGCTTATTCAGTGGCTATGTTTCATTTAATGACACATGCATTCTTTAAAGCTTTGCTTTTCTTGGGTGCTGGTTCAGTCATTATAGGTATGCATCATGATCAAAATATTCAACACATGGGCAATTTAAAAAAATATATGCCTATTACATGGATTACTTTTTTAATTGGCTCTTTAGCATTAATAGGTACACCATTATTTTCAGGATTCTATTCAAAAGATAGCTTGATTGAAGCTGTGAAATTTTCCCATGTCACAGGAAGCCACTTCGCTTATTTTGCTATATTGATAGGCGTTTTTATAACGGCTTTTTATTCGTTTAGACTTTATTTCCTAGTATTTCATGGCAAAGAAAAATGGCGTCTTCAGAAGTTGATGCATCATGATGACCCCCATCATGGCTTGAGCGCAAAAGATAACCCACACGAGAGTCCTTTAAGTGTCACTTTGCCTTTAGCGCTGCTTGCCATCCCGTCTTTAGTAATTGGCTACATCACAATCGAGCCTATATTGTTTGGTAACTTTTTTACAAAGAGTATTTTCATAGATGTTAAATCGCATCCTACAATGGAACACTTAAGCCATCATTTCCATCAAATTTATCATGGACCTTTTGGCATGGCATTACATAGCCTAGTGAGCTTACCTTTCTTATTTGCATTAAGTGGGGTTGCTTTAGCTTATTACTGTTACCAAATGAATTTAAATTTACCCAAAGCTATTTTCAATCGAACACAAATGATTTATCGCATATTAGAAAATAAATATGGATTTGATACATTTAATGAAAAGTTTTTTGCTTTTGGCAGTCGTTTTTTAGGTGAAAGATTCTGGCAAATAGGTGATGTCAAAATTATTGATGGATGGCTTGTCAATGGAACAGCAAAGTCTATCGGTAAGTTTGCAGAAAAAATACGCGTGATTCAATCGGGTTATATTTACCACTATGCTTTTGCGATGGTGATAGGTGTATTTTTATTTTTAACCTTCTTTATAAAAATATAAGATGAATTTAACTCATATATTAAGTTATTCAATTTGGACGCCTATCTTTTTAGGTGGACTTATACTTTTATTAAGCGGAAAAGTAAGTGATACACAAGCTAAATGGCTTTCGCTTATCAGCAGCGTGATTTCATTTTTAATCACGATTCCGCTTTACACGACCTTTGATTTTTCTTTTGGACAGTTTCAATTCCAGGAATTTTTTCATTGGATTCCAGCTTTTCATATCAACTATCATTTAGGTGTAGATGGATTCGCTATACCTTTAATTCTTTTAACAAGCTTCACTACAGTAATTGTAGTCATCGCCTCATGGCGATCTATAGAAGACCGTATTGCACAATACATGGCGGCTTTCTTGATCATGTCAGGCCTTATGATTGGCGTTTTTAGTGCGCTTGATGCCATGCTTTATTATATTTTCTGGGAAGCTATGCTTATCCCTATGTTCTTAGTGATTGGTATTTGGGGCGGACCAAATCGCATTTATGCCACGATCAAATTCTTTTTATATACTGTTTTAGGTTCTTTATTGATGTTGGTAGCGTTCATTTATCTCTACCTACATACCCATTCATTTGAGATAGTGAATTTCTACAATGCCGGACTTAGTCTTTATCCTCAGATTTTTATCTTCTTAGCTTTGTTTATGGCGTTTGCAGTCAAAATTCCAATGTGGCCTTTGCATACATGGTTGCCCGATGCTCACGTTGAAGCACCGACAGGAGGTTCAGTAGTCTTAGCAGCAGTGATGCTGAAATTAGGTGCATATAGCTTTATGCGATTTGCGATGCCAATCGCACCCGAGGCTGCAATCTATTTGAAAGAGTTTATGGTGACTCTATCACTCATTGCTATTTTATATATTGCATTGATTGCAATTGTTCAAAAAGATATGAAAAAATTGATCGCTTATTCATCGATCTCACATATGGGCTTTGTGACGTTAGGCTTATTTATGTTTAATTCAATTGGTATTGAGGGTGCATACGTTCAAATGATTTCTCATGGTTTTATTTCAGCCGCGATGTTTTTATCTGTAGGAGTTTTATACGATAGATTACATACAAGACAGATTGCAGATTATGGCGGTGTCATTCACGCAATGCCAACTTTTGGAGCCTTTGCAGTATTTTTTGCTATGGCTAACTGCGGACTGCCTGGTACTTCAGGATTTGTAGGCGAATTTATGGTTATTATGGGCGCAATGCAGAATAATTTCTGGATTGCTTTGATTGCAGCAAGCTCTCTTATTTTCGGTGCAGCTTATTCCTTATGGATGGTTAAGCGAGTATTTTATGGTGAAGCGCGCAACCAAAAAATCAGAGCGTTAAAAGATATCTCTTGGCGTGAGTTTTTCATTCTTTCTGTATTGGCACTTCTTATTATTTTAATAGGCGTATATCCGAAGATTATTACAGATATGACAAATGCAACAACAGTTCAATTTTTAGAGCATATGCATTTGATAAAACCTATCACATCATTACCACTGGATGTTTAAATGAATCAATTCATTCAATCTGATCTTTCTTTAATCTTGCCAGAAATTTTTGTGCTTTTAATGGCAATGGTTGTGCTTATGACAGATTTATTTATTAAGCCTTCGATGCGTTGGATTATTTTTGCTTTATCTCAATTTGCCTTAATAGGCGCTGCTTATTTGACTGGTCAACATTTTAATCATCAAACTGAATTTGCTTTTTCTAATATGTTTGTTCGTGATGGTTTAGCGGATCTTTTGAAGATGATGAGTTATTTGGGAACGTCACTGATTTTTTTCTATAGTCGTTCTTATATGAAAGATCGTAATTTATATCGTGGCGAATATTTTTCATTAGTTCTATTTGCTTTACTTGGCATGATGATTATGATTTCTAGTCATAATATGCTCCTCGTTTATATGGCTCTCGAGCTTCTCTCTTTATCTTTATATTCTCTAACAGCTCTTGATCGTGATAATCAAAAAGCGACTGAGTCTGCAATTAAATATTTTGTATTAGGCGCTCTTGCATCAGGGCTTCTTCTGTATGGTATGTCAATGATTTATGGCGCGACATCAAGCTTAGATTTAAAAGTGATTTCGACCGCATTGTTAAATCACCCTACAGACCATGCCATTCTTGTTTTAGGCCTTGTTTTTGTAGTTGCTGGCCTTGCTTTTAAATTAGGCGCAGTGCCATTTCAAATGTGGGTGCCGGATGTATATGAAGGCTCGCCCTCATCTATTGCTATGCTGATTAGTTCCGTGCCTAAATTAGCAGCTTTTGCTATTACCGTTCGTATATTAGGTGACGGTCTTCAATCTATGATGGTAGATTGGAAGCAAATGATGTTTATTATGGCGATACTTTCTATTGGTATTGGAAATGTTACAGCGATTGTACAAACAAATATCAAGCGCATGTATGCATATTCAACGATTTCTCATATTGGTTTTATTCTTTTCGGATTCATGAGTGGAACACTCAATGGTTATGCATCAAGTCTATTTTACGTTGTGAGTTATATGTTTATGACTTTAATTTCTTTTGCAGTCTTAATGATGATGTCTCGGAAAAATTTTGAGTGTGAAACACTTGAAGATTTTAAAGGTTTAAATAAGAGAAATCCTTGGTATGCATTTCTTATGTTAATCACGATGTTAAGTATGGCAGGCATACCTCCTACCATAGGTTTTTACGCAAAATTTATGGTGCTTCAAGCAGCATTTGATGCAGGCTTTGCAAGTTTTGTGGTCTATGCAGTCATGATGGCTTTAGTGGGGATGTTTTATTACATGAGGATTGTAAAACTTATGTATTTTGATGAGCCAAAATTAAAAAATAAATTAGATGTGTCCATCGATATGCAATGGATCTTATCCGCTAACGCATTAGCGCTTCTAATCATTGGTTTAATGCCACATTCATTTATGGATGCTACTGCTCAGGCAATAACTTTAAGTCTTCATTAAATGACTCAGTGGATACTCATTTTAATTACTATCATCATGGCTAATGTGCCATGGATGTTTAATGATTTTCTTTTTATTAAAAAATTTCCATCTTATAAAAAACCATTTTCTTGGGCTTTGCTTGAAGTAGTCACTTTATATTTTGTGACCGGAGGTATTGCACTATTTACAGAACTTAAAGTGGTAGGCCATATTCACCCGCAAGATTGGGAATTTTATACAGTGACTTTCTTTTTGTTTTTAGTTTTTTCTTTTCCTGGATTTATTCTTAAAACGCTTTGGAAATAAAATCTACTAAAGTATTAATTGTAGGCTGCGGTCAACTCGGCTTTTCGGTTGCTAAAAATATTGATCCCCATATTTTTAAACTGTATGGATTTAGTCGAAGTTTAAAAAAATCACCTCCTTCTATTGAAATGCATCAGGTGGATATTTTAAAAACTGAAACTATTGATACTATTCAATCAATAAACCCTGAAATCATCATCTATGCTGTTTCTGCAGATACGCAATCAGTTGAAAGTTATCAGGACCATTATGTGGGAGGTTTAAAAAAAACTTATGAAGCTATTTTAAATCTCGATCACTTTAAGCATCTTTTCTTTGTTTCAAGCACGAGAGTTTATGGACAAAAAACAACAAAGATTTTAAGTGAACTTGATATTGCTGAACCTTCTGATTATGGAGGCGAAGCGTTAATGGAAGCTGAAACTATTGCGCGTCAATTAAAAGAGAAAGCCACTATATTGCGTTTATCTGGAATATACGGCCCCAATAGAACGCGTATGATTCAATTAGCGCAAAGTAATCCTGGTAATTGGCCTGCAACTAATAACTGGTCTAATCGAATTCACGAGGAAGATGCTGCGCGCTTTATTGTTTTTCTGATGAATAAAATTGTGAGACAAGAATCTATCGAGTCGCTTTATCTTGTGACTGATGGCGAACCTACTAAACAATATGATGTATTAACCTGGATTAGAAAGTATCTCAAATTAAATACAGATACTATTGAGATACCGATTGTGGAGGATGGAAAGCAATTACGATCTGTTTTATTGAATCAAAGTGGATTTAGATTAAAGTATCCCGATTTTACATACGGTTACAAAGCGATGATTGATTAGGGTTCTTCAATAGGATAGAATCCAGACTCCTAAATTCTTTAGGCGCGTAGCTCAGCTGGTTAGAGCACCACCTTGACATGGTGGGGGTCGTTGGTTCGATTCCAATCGCGCCTACCAATTTTTTGTCTCAAGGCCCAAGCTATCAAGAATAGAGAAAAGCTTATAAAATGATGCAATTCTTAATAACTTGATTCAACTATGCCTGAAATAAGATTACCAGACGGATCTAAGCGACAATTTGAAAGTGATATTACTGTTGCAGAAGTTGCACAAAATATTGGTGCAGGATTAGCCCGAGCAGCTCTTGCTGGTAGAGTCAATGATCAGTTAGTCGATCTTTCATTTGTCATTCGTGAAGATAGTGATCTTGCTGTCATCACTGACAAAAATTCTGAGGGGCTTGAAGTGATTCGTCATTCAACAGCTCATCTTTTGGCATATGCCGTTAAAGAATTATTTCCAGACGCACAAGTGACGATTGGCCCTGTGATTGAACATGGGTTTTATTATGACTTTTCGTATTCGCGTCCTTTCACACCAGAAGATTTAGAAAAAATTGAAAAGAAGATGATAGAAATTGCCAGTCGCGATTTACCGATCACAAGAAAAGTATTGCCACGTAATGATGCAGTGGAATATTTCAAATCAATCAAAGAAAATTATAAGGCTGAAATTATTGAATCGATTCCTGCCGATCAGGAAGTATCCTTATATTCCGAAGGCGAATTCACAGATCTCTGTCGGGGTCCTCATGTGCCATCGACTGGAAAATTAAAAGTATTTAAATTGATGAAAGTAGCAGGCGCATATTGGCGTGGTGATTCTAAAAATGAAATGCTACAGAGAATCTACGGCACAGCATGGGCAACTAAAGAAGACTTACAAAATCATCTCTTCATGTTAGAAGAGGCCGAAAAAAGAGATCATCGAAAATTAGGTAAGCAGCTCGATTTATTTCATATGCAAGATGAAGCACCTGGTATGGTGTTTTGGCATCCTAAAGGTTGGTCGATTTGGCAAGAAGTTGAACATTACATGCGAAAGATGTTCTTAGATTTTGGATATCAAGAAGTTAAAACACCCACGGTCATGGATAAGACTTTGTGGGAAAAATCCGGACATTGGCAAAATTATCGCGACAACATGTTTACAACTTCATCTGAAAATAGAGATTATGCAGTAAAGCCTATGAATTGCCCTGGCCATATTCAAATCTATAATAATGCGCTTCATAGCTATCGTGAATTACCTTTAAGACTTGCTGAATTTGGTTCATGTCACCGTAACGAACCCTCAGGATCACTTCATGGGTTAATGCGCGTGAGAGGGTTTACTCAAGATGATGCTCATATTTTTTGTACTGAAGAGCAAATTAAAGATGAAGTAGCTCAATTCATCGTAATGCTCTATAAGACTTACGAAGACTTCGGATTTAAGGATGTTTTAGTGAAACTATCCACCCGTCCTGAAAAACGCGTGGGTTCTGATGAGACGTGGGACAAGGCAGAAGCTGCCCTTAAAGCTGCTTTAGTAGAAAATAAGCTCGAATTCGACCTTCAGCCCGGGGAAGGGGCTTTTTATGGCCCTAAGATCGAATTTACCCTAAAAGACAGTTTAAGCCGTCTTTGGCAGTGCGGTACGATCCAGCTCGACTTTAATTTGCCTGAGCGTCTAGGTGCTGAATATGTCACAGAAGACAATAGCCGTAAGCATCCCGTGATGTTACATCGAGCCATTGTAGGCTCTATGGAGCGTTTTATTGGGATTCTGATTGAGCATTACTCAGGTGCCATACCCCTTTGGCTTGCCCCTACTCAAGCGGTTATCCTCAATATTGCCGATGCCCATGCAGACTATGCCTCAAAAGTCATGGATGAACTCAAGAAAAACCATATCCGATGCGATTCTGACTTGAGAAATGAGAAAATAACCTATAAAATACGAGAACATAGCTTACAAAAGATTCCTTATCTCTTAATTGTAGGGGAAAAGGAAATGGAAGCTGGGCAAGTTGCCGTGCGAACCCGAAAAGGCGAAGACTTAGGATCTATGTCGATTAAGTCATTGATTGATCGACTAAATCAGGAAGTTCAAACTAAAGTCTAGTCACAAGGTAGCGCGGTTTTTCTTTTATATTTACAGGGGATTTGTTATCGCTCAAGAAAAAGAAGTCAGAATTAACGGGGATATTACAGCTCCAGAAATTCGATTGATTGGCGTAAACGGCGAAGCGCTTGGCATAGTGACACTAGCTGAGGCATTTGCAAAAGCAGAAGAGATAGATATTGATCTAGTGGAAATTGCTCCACAAGCCCAACCCCCCGTATGTCGATTGCTCGATTACGGTAAGTTTAAATATGCAGAAAGTAAGAAGCAGCACGAAACCCGCTTAAAACAAAAGCAGGTCAAGATTAAAGAAGTAAAGTTTAGGCCAGGAACTGATGACGGTGATTACAACATCAAAATACGAAACCTCATCGGATTCCTTACAGATGGCGATAAGGCGAAAATCACCTTACGTTTTAGAGGTCGAGAAATAACACATCAAGAATATGGTTTAGCAATTCTAAAACGTGTTGAGCAAGATTTAATGGAATATGCAGTCGTCGAACAATTTCCAAAAATGGAAGGTCGACAAATGGTGATGGTTTTGGCCCCACAAAAAAAGGCTAAAGCAAAAACCACAGAAGCAAAAGTTTTGAGTGATACGGCTTAAACGGCATGCCTAAGCACTCTTAATACTCTAAAGGAGATCAAAATGCCAAAAATGAAAACAAAAAGTGGCGCGAAAAAGCGCTTCAAGTTTTTAGGAAGCGGTATGGTAAAGAGAACGCGTTCTCATTTACGTCATATCTTGACCAAAAAAACAACGAAACAAAAACGTAATCTCAGAGGCACAGTCCTCATTTCTGCAACTGATATCAAGCGCGTTCGCGCGATGATGCCAACTCAATAAGGAGAATAATATGCCTAGAGTAAAACGTGGTGTCACCGCTAGAGCGAAACATAAAAAAGTTTTAGCACTCGCTAAAGGTTATCGCGGTCGTCGTAAAAATGTATATCGCATAGCTAAACAAGCAGTGATGAAGGCAGGTCAGTATGCATACCGTGACCGTCGTCAGAAAAAACGTCAATTTAGATCATTATGGATTGCGCGTATTAATGCAGCAGCTCGTGAATGTGGTCTTACATATAGCCGTTTCATGAATGGCCTTAAGAAAGCTTCAATCGAAGTAGATCGAAAGGTATTAGCAGATATGGCAGTATTCGATAAAGCAGCTTTTGCTAAGTTTGTCGAAATCGCTAAATCTGGTTCAGGAGCAGCATAAAAATTATTAATTTTTAAAAGGAGGCTTCTAGCCTCCTTTTTTTTATTAAAATGATAGTCAATGAATAATCTCGAACACACCTTAAAAGAAGCCCGTGAAGATTTTGATCAGTGTCAGACTGTGACCGATCTTGATCAGGCTAAAGCCAAATACCTTGGGAAGAGCGGGGTCTTAACAGAAGCACTCAAATCATTAGGTAAACTATCTGCAGAAGATAGGCCTAAAGTGGGCGCTGCGATTAATGTCGTTAAGCAGGGCGTTGAAGAAGCCTTAGAAAAAAGACGTGAAGCTATTCTCAATGCTTCCCAAGCTAAACAGCTTGCAGAAGAATCACTAGATGTGACTTTACCTTCACGAAAAGAGGATCAAGGTAGTTTGCATCCAGTCACACAAACACTTCATCGCGTTGAATCACTTTTTCATTCTATTGGATTCTCAGTGGCGCATGGCCCACAGATCGAATCAGATTTTTATAATTTCACCGCACTTAATATTCCAGAATCACACCCAGCTCGTGCGATGCACGACACATTTTATATTGATGAATCTTATGTATTAAGAACGCACACATCCCCTGTTCAAATTCGTCATTTAGAAAAAAATAAACCACCACTCAAGATTATTTCGCCAGGTCGCGTTTATCGTGTTGATTCAGACGCAACACACTCACCGATGTTTCATCAGGTTGAAGGTTTATGGGTAGATCAACAAGTAAGCTTCGCAGACCTTAAAGGGGTCATCGAAGACTTTCTTCAAAACTTTTTTGAGAATAAAGATTTAAAAGTCCGCTTCAGACCTTCATATTTTCCATTCACAGAACCTTCTGCTGAAATGGATATGAGTTGGAAGGGCGGTTGGCTCGAGATTGGCGGCTGTGGCATGGTTCATCCAGAAGTATTTAAACATGTAGGTATCGATTCAAACCAATATCAAGGCTTCGCTTTCGGCTTAGGTATAGAACGTTTAACAATGCTGCGTTACGGCGTACAAGATTTACGTCACTTTTTTAATAACGATTTGCGTTTTCTTCAGCAATTTATTTAAAGATATTTCAACATGCAATTTTCTGAAAATTGGTTAAGGTCATACGTTAATACATCACTTGACAGTGATGCACTTAACCACGTCATGATTATGGCAGGATTAGATGTTGATGACTCTCATCCTCTAGGTGCATCGTTTAGCCATGTTGTAGTCGGTGAAATTGTAGCTATTAAAAAACATCCTGATGCAGATCGACTTCAAGTATGCGATGTCAATATTGGTGATAAGGCATTACAAGTTGTGTGTGGTGCATCTAATGCGAGACAAGGCATTAAAGTGGCATGTGCCTTAGTAGGCGCTAAATTGCCCTCGATTGAAATCAAAGAAGCAAAAGTACGAGGCGTTGAATCTTTCGGTATGCTTTGCTCATTAAAGGAATTAGGATTGGCTGAAGAAGCTGATGGCATTCTAGAGCTCAACCATGATTTAAAAAATGGTACAGATTTAAGAGTAGCGCTTGATCTTAATGATCAAATTACAACATTAAAATTAACACCTAATCGCAGCGATTGTTTGAGTGTTTGGGGTTTAGCTCGAGAAGTGGCAGCCATTAGTTCATCTTCACTTTCGCCCATCTATTACGAAGTGAATCCAATTAAGCTAAGTGAAAAGAAAAATATAGTTGTCGAAGAAAAAGCAGCATGTCCTCGTTATTGTGGTCGCATTATTAAAAATGTAGATAATACAAAAACATTGCCTGAGTGGATGACGTCAAGACTTGAGCGCTCTAATATTAAGTCAATCAGTCCTATTGTAGATATTACGAATTATGTATTGCTTGAGATTGGACAACCACTTCATGCATTTGATTATGAAAAATTGCAAGGTGATGTTGTGATTAGATTCGCAAAATCTGAAGAACCTATACATTTGCTCAATGATACAAAAATTAAATTATCTAAAAAAGATTTAGTTATTGCCGATAACTCCGGTGCAATTGCATTTGCTGGTGTGATGGGTGGCATGCCTTCATCAGTGACTGATAATACTCAAACTATTTTCTTGGAAAGTGCTTTTTTTGATCCTATTGTGATTGCTGGTAAGGCTAGAGTGTATAACTTATCTTCAGACTCATCTTATCGTTTTGAACGTGGTGTAGATTTCTCGAACACGCGACATGCACTAGAGCGTGCAACTTCTCTTATTATTGAATATTGTGGTGGAGAAGCGGGAGAGATTACAGAAGTTTTAAATACTTTACCTAAGCGCAATGAAATTCATCTAAGACTTAAAAAATTAAATGCTATCTTAGGCATTGAAGTACCCAGTCAAGATGTTGAGCGAATATTTCTTCAATTAGGTTTTGAAGTTAATAAAACAATCGAAGGATTTAAAGTCACACCTCCTTCTTATCGGTTTGATATTGCTATTGAAGAAGATCTGATTGAGGAAGTTGTGCGATTATATGGCTACGATAAAATTCCTTCACATCATCCCCTAAGCCATCAAGTGATGTTGCCCATATCCGGTACTTATCATCGTGACCTCAAAGAAAGACTCACATCTCGTGGTTTTTATGAGGTAGTGACTTATAGCTTTATTGAAGATGAGATTGAGAAATCATTACACGGAAATTCTAATCTGATTCAATTACAAAATCCAATCGCAAGCCAGATGTCGACGATGCGATCATCTTTATGGGGAAGTCACCTTGAAGTTTTAACTTACAATTTAAATCGTCAAGTGTCGCGTTTAAATATTTTTGAGATCGCACAAACTTTTCATGGTGCAAAAAAAGATTTTATTGAGATCGAAGTGATATCGGGACTAAGTTACGGTAGTTTTATGCCCGAGCAATGGGCTGATAAAATTCGCGATATTGATTTCTATGACATAAAAGCGCATGTTGAAGCTTTAACGTCGAAATCACTCACATTTAAAAGAAGTGATAAAACACCATTTGCGCTTCATCCAGGACAATCAGCAGAAGTCTTTTTGGACGCACAATCGATAGGTTGGGTGGGTAAATTACATCCAAAATGGCAGCAACATTTTTCCCTGCCTAAAGCCCCCTTTATTTTTGAATTAAAAATGGACAAGCTTTTGGAAGATAAGGCGTTTAAATACGACGAAATCTCAAAATTCCTTCCCGTAAGACGTGATATTGCTATCGTAGTAGATGACTCAGTTGAGATCGATTCGATTTTAGATGCGGTAAATAAGGCTAAAATTCCGTTCTTAAATAAAATGGCTTTATTCGATCTTTACCAAGGAAAAGGCATCGCCGAAAACAAAAAAAGTGTTGCATTTCTGATACTTATGCAGGATACTTCAAAGACATTAGTTGATAGTGAAGCTGATTCTTCTGTATCAAAAATCGTTAAATTACTTGAAAAAGAATTTGGCGCAACGCTCCGCAACTAATCCCATATTTATTACCGATTTAAAAGTAGGCTGTTATGACATTAACTAAAGCAGATTTATCCGAAATACTATTTGACCGCGTAGGTTTAAATAAGCGTGAAGCCAAAGATATGGTGGAAGCTTTTTTTGAAGAAATTCGCAAGGCACTCGAAAATGGTGACAGTATTAAATTATCTGGTTTTGGCAATTTTGAATTAAGAAAAAAATCAGAAAGACCAGGTCGCAATCCTAAAACGGGCGAAGAGATTCCTATCAAAGCAAGACGTGTAGTAACTTTTCACGCGAGTCAAAAACTAAAAAGCAATGTAGAAGAGAACTACTCTGGAAAGAAAGCTTAAATCCCCCGTCTTACCTGAAATACCTTCAAAGAGATATTTTGCAATCGGAGAGGTAAGTGAGCTTTGTCTCGTCAAGGCGCATGTGCTTCGATATTGGGAGCAGGAGTTTGATCAACTTAAAGATGTCAAGCGACGTGGCAATCGTCGTTATTATCAATTACCTGAAGTACTTCTCATTCGTAAAATTAGAGAGCTCCTTCATGACGAAGGCTTTACGATTCAAGGCGCTAAACAGCGACTTAAAGATAAAAATTTTGTTAAGGAAGTAAAGCAAGCTGAACCACCCAAAGAGCTTCAAGTGACCAAACAGGGTCAAGTTGAATTGCCATTAGAAAATCTCAATCAATCCAATTCTCTTGCCGGTCTTAATATCAAATCGATTAAAGACGAATTGCTCAGTATTATCGAACTACTTAAAAAGTAATTCATCATTGTTTTAGTTTTCGGGGCGTAGCGCAGCCTGGTAGCGTACTTGCATGGGGTGCAAGGGGTCGTGAGTTCGAATCTCACCGCTCCGACCAATTAAAGCGATGAATTAGTTTTCAAAAATAGATTTCTTGGCCTTATAATTTTCATACGTCTTTAAATCTAGGAACTCTTACTGGGTCAGTCATTATAAAAATCAATCAACCTTATCAAAATAAAACTTCATCGAAGCGTAATGGTTCGATATTAAATACGCTGTGGGTGAGTTTTTTCTTTATCGCTTTGTTAAGTGCATTATGGCGATGGGCTCACTTAAGCGACCTCGAAGTATTTGCTCGCATGGTAGACAGTCTTTTTTCTATGGCGAAATTATCCGTTGAAGTCATGATATTGCTTTTCGGAACGCTAACACTATGGTTGGGCTTTTTAAAAATTGCCGAACAAGCTGGTTTGGTTGAAAAAATTGCAGGTTGGCTTTCGCCATTATTTAGACGTCTTATGCCTGAGGTTCCTAAAAAGCATCCAGCAGTCGGTCTTATCACTATGAATTTTATTGCAAATGGATTAGGTCTTGATAATGCGGCGACACCTATTGGATTAAAAGCGATGCGATCCTTACAGTCACTTAATCCGACACCTAAGATTGCAAGCAATGCACAAATTTTATTTTTAGTGATGAACGCTTCTTCACTTACTTTGCTACCTGTATCAATCTTTATGTATCGTGCGCAACAAGGTGCTGTAGATCCCACCCTTGTATTTTTACCAATTCTTCTAGCGACAAGTGCATCTACGATAGCTGGATTTTTTTCTGTTGCATTTACTCAACGTATTAAAATGAATGATCCTGTTGTTTTAACTTGGATGCTAGCAATAGCGATTTTATTAAGTGCATTTATCTTTTTCTTAACTCACTTATCAGTCGGAGCATTAGGAGTATTTTCCTCTTTCTTGGGCAATGCTGTACTTTTTGGTTTGATTATTACTTTTCTCATAGTAGGTGTTTTAAAACGTGTACCAATTTATGAGTCATTTATTGAGGGTGCAAAAGAAGGTTTTGATGTATCAAAAAGTTTACTTCCTTATTTGATTGCAATGCTATGTGCAGTAGGTGTTCTTCGAGCATCGGGTGCGCTTGATGTCGTTTTAGATATGATTCGTTATTTAGCCGAAAGCTTTCACTGGGATACACGTTTTGTAGATGCATTACCTACGGCGCTTGTAAAGCCTTTCTCTGGAAGTGCAGCAAGAGCTATGTTGATTGATACTATGACAACTCACGGCGTAGATAGTTTTCCATCATTGTTAGCAGCTACCGTTCAAGGAAGTACTGAAACTACATTTTATGTTTTGGCTGTTTATTTCGGCGCTGTAAGTATTCAGCGCGCACGACATGCGGTGGCATGTGCATTATTTGCAGATCTTGTTGGGGTGTTAGCTTCTATTGCTGTTTGTTATTGGTTTTTTGGATAAACGTATTTTAATTTGGATTTGATATGGATGTATTCATGATAATTATGTATGGCGGCATTTTATTTTTAATTGCATCTTTTTCTTTTGCACTCATATCATGGAAGATTTATCAAAAGAACAAAAAAAGTAAGCAATTAAATAATTTGTATTGGGGGCGTGTTATTTCTGCAATACTTTTAACACCCTATGTATTTTTTCAGTATATATTTTCTGATTTAACTTACCTTCCGATCCGAATTGCTTTTTTATTTTTCTCTTTTTTCATTCTTTATCTTCTCGTTAAGCGTTGGGGTAAAGTTTCAGCATCAAGACGTAAATGATTACGATTAAATTAATTAAAGATTCTGATTTTAAGGTCACGGTCAAATTAAAATCCACCACACAACATGAGGTTCATGTTTCGAATGATTTCTATAATTCGCTAACGGATGGCAAGGTCTCTCTCGAGAATTTAATTCAAGCATCGTTTGAGTTTTTATTGGAGCGGGAATCGAATAACTCCATTCTTTCCCAGTTCGACTTAGAGGTAATTTCGCATTATTTTCCAGAGTACGAAAAAGAAATGAAGAGGCGGCTGAAGACCTAGCCTTTCGTATACAATGTTCATTCGATCAACCTGTTAAAGAGGTAATATATGGGTAGTAAAGATAAGAGAAAAGAATCTAAAGGTAAAAAACCTCAACCTAAGCCAGCTAAGGTATAGTTTTATAAATTATTGATTTATATAGGTTTTTATATAAATTTATTGTTTTAGTGTCTTATCTCTCATGATTTTCATGAGATCTTATTCATGATCCTAAAGGTGTTTACTTTTATAGTCCGAGTAAGATTACATTTAAGTAATTTCTTATTAACTTAATAAAAGGATAAACATCATGTGGACAACTCCAGCTGCTACTGAAATGCGTTTCGGTTTCGAAGTTACAATGTATGTAATGAATAAGTAATTATTCAGATTTAAAAAAAGCCCGCTTAATGCGGGCTTTTTTATTTTTAAAACTTTTAAAGGTTAATCCAGGTTTTTGTTTTGATGGATGATTGAATTGCTTCCAATGTTTTTGTATTCCAAAGCGCATCATCTAAAGAAAGTTTGGGTAAAGTATCATTTAAGATGCATTGATTAAAGTGATCAATCTCAAGCGTAAAATGATTCGCTTTCTTAATATGTTCATTTTTTATACCATCTGTATCTGTTGTTAAAGTTAATAAAGCCTCATCGTTCTCATGTTGCCATACCGTATGGCACATTAATTTTCCTTTTGATCCAAATATTTCAAATTGAGAACGTCTCACACATTCAAAGCTAATATCAAATTGTGCGCGTCTATTATTTCCAAAATCGATCATGCCTGAGGTTGTAAGATCTGCCCCATGCTCATTAAGATGGCTTTTTGCAACGATTGATATAGGATTATGATCAAAGCATTGCCTTATCGTATGAATGGCATAAGGTCCAATATCCCAAAGTGCACCACCACCATTTTCAATCGATCGATCGATACGATAAAAACGTGCAGGCTGGATTGGAAAAGAAAACATAGAATGTACATATTGAACATCACCTAAAAATCCTGAGCTAATGATTTCTTTTACGCGATCAAATTGCGGATGAAAGACATACATAAAACCTTCCATCACTTTGACATGATTTTTATTAGCAGCCTCTTGAATTGCTTTAACTTCTTTTGAATGAAGTGTGATAGGTTTTTCAATTAACACATGTTTTTTATTATTGATCGCTTTAAGTGCTGGTTCGGCATGCTCTTCATTTGAAAGTGGAATATAGATAGCATCTATATCAGGATGATAAATCACTTCGTCTAGTGAATTAAAGGTTTTAACTTCACCTTTAAAGTTGGGTTGATATTTTTTTAAACATTCTAAAGCTGCATTTACTCTTCGACTTCCAATAGCAACAAGTTCCCCAAAAGGACTATTTGCAATAGCTGGAAGAAGACGCTCATTAACGCGCGCAGCTCCTAGGATACCCCAACGTATTTTTTTCATTTTTTTCTTAAATTAGAAGATGTTTTATTATGCTTAGCCTTCAATGAATAGACAAGCCATCATTTCTCAGAAGTTTCGGGTTGAGAAAAAATTTATTAAATGCGATGATTTGCATCATGAAATTTTTCCTGCTTGTTTTGTTTCTCATTCCGATTCATTCCTATGCTGATTGGTCTTTGGTGCATCAAGACGATGCCGATCATTACGTAGATTATGCTCTTGTGAGTAAAAGTGGACATAAGACAAGGGCATGGTATTTACAAAATTATGCTGAACCACAAACCATTAAAAATATTCAATATCGATCTGTTAAAAATAGATCAGAATTTGATTGTAAAGCCCGAAAAATGAGAATTCTAGCTTATGCTTTATACCCAGAACCTATGGGGCAAGGCCGCGCTTTATTTAATAAAAGTGAAGCATTGGATTGGCAAGCAGTCAAACCTAAAACGCTTAATGATTTATATTTAAAGAGTGTGTGTATTAAAAAGAAATAAAGTTTTATTTACGTCCACGTTTTGGTAATACAACACCAAGTCTTTGAGCGGCCATTTCATTGTTACCTTCTGAGTCTGCTAAAACCCATCCATTCATAAACATACGCGTCATATATTGTCTGTTATATAAAAATGCCACAATGATTTGCCATAGCCCTAATGTGATAATTGAAAAAAGCATATGAAGGGCAGCCACACCTAATTCACCTCTAAAAAGCGGCACAAACCAACCAAAAAAAAGATAGGTCCAACTAAAACCATAGTAACCAATTTTAATCATGCCCGAATTTGGGTGTTTAATAATTACGGCAGTAGCCATTGCTATTCCTTAGGATTATAAAATTAAATTTTAATAGAGATTATTAGAAATAAACTAGTTTTAGTGGTGGGGGATGCGAGGGTCGAACTCGCGACAAACGGATTAAGAGTCCGCTGCTCTACCAACTGAGCTAATCCCCCAATATGGGATATTTTACAGTATTTGTGGGGGTTGTAGAGGGTTTGGTTCCGTCAAAATTAGCCTGGGTGGAATAGAGGTATGCTAGGAAGTATCATCAGTTTTAACTTATTAAGATCTTTAATGATTTTTTGCTTGACAAAAAGCGCTTTAAAAATACATGCTGTTATTAATATTTAATTATAAGAAAATAAATTAATGATTTTTAGAAAAAGATTTGCTCGTATTACATTTGTATTAGCATTAATTTCACTAGCATGGTTAATTTTAGGGATTTTTGAACTAGCCCCCCTGATACTCCATATACCTGGTGAAACAAATTTAAGAGCCCATGCTTCTGTAACCCTTTTATTCTTGCTTTTAGCTGCATGGGCTTTTTGGAATGAAAAATAGTAAAACCTTTCAATAATTAGGAGAACTTATGCTTAAAATGTCTGATATATGTATTTTGTTGTCTGTATTTGTGGCTTTTATTACTACAGCTTATTTGTGGTTTACTGGTCAACAGCAAGAGGGATTATTCACAGCTACTTGGATTCCTTCTATTTTATCCTTTGCAATATACTTTAAAGTTATTTCGAGAAAGGGATAATTATGACTAATCCAATATTATTTGGCACAGGCTTATTCTGTTTTTTGCTTGCAATTGTTGGTGTTGTTTTAACAGTTCAAGAATTTAAAAATATGGAATTAAAAGAAAAATTAAGAGACAAAAATAAATAATACGCGTTTGATTGAACCCGCTTTTCTAGAAAAGCGTATTACAGGTCGAGAATAGGAAGCGCAATAAAAACCGTCATGATAATTCATTGTTATCACTTTGGCTCTTTCCAGTTACCGTAAGATTTAAATCTTTCGATAACTTTTCCCATTTCCTCATCAGAGAGAATGACGGGAGATCCGATTTGAAGCGCATATGTGTATTGTTCACAAAGCCTTTCAACTTCATGACTGATATTTAATGCATCTTCAATATCGCGACCTATAACAATCATTCCATGATTAGCAAGTAAGCAAGACTTTCGATCATTCAATGCTACAAGGGCTGCATCTGAGAGTGCTTGAGTTCCAAAGAGCTCATATTTGGTACATCGAATTGAATTGCCCCCAGCTACAGCAATCATGTAATGAAAAGCCGGAATATCTTTTCTAAAAAGACTGAGCGTTGTAGCAAAGGTTGAGTGCGCATGAATCACTACATTCGCATCTTTTCGAGTCTTTAAAATATCATAATGAAAACGCCATTCACTTGAAGGTTCGCGTGGTGGTTTTTGGCTAGATTGTATCGTTCCCTTAAAATCCATATATACCATATCATCAATAGACATTGCTTTAGGATTGAGTCCTGAAGGGGTGATATAGAATCC
>Ga0255207_1000047_pt1 | contig 30876 bp, 31 predicted proteins | sample Miss_Miss_RepA_8_2_FD_183043 | JGI IMG/M metagenome (GOLD analysis project Ga0255207, IMG submission 183043) | Freshwater microbial communities from Mississippi River, Louisiana, United States - Miss_Miss_RepA_8d | ecosystem: Environmental > Aquatic > Freshwater > River | place: USA: Louisiana... | reverse complement strand
TAGAAGAGAAGATTACAGAAGAGATTATAGTATGTCATATCGAGCTCCTAATTCAAGACTTGTTGACCAAAGACCTGTTAACCAAAGACCTGTTGACCAAAGACCTGTTGACCAAAGACCTGTTGAAAAAGCATCTTCAACATATGTACCAGCTGTTTCAAGACCAACCGCAGCCGCAGTAGTACACCCAAAAAAAAAGTGCGCGTTTGCTGTAATACATTTTGGAAGTAATCCAGTATATTTAGAACTTGAATTATACTTCTTTAAAATGTTACGTCAATATACAAAACACGACATTATTTATTTATATTCTGTAAATGACACACCAGCATCTTTTGTAGAAGCAGTATGGCCATTTGTAACTGAAACATTGCCATTTGATGATAAAGGTGTTACATATGATGTTGCATTTAAAAGTGAATATACAAATTTTAATACATTGCGAACATGTAATTTTATCTTTGCGTATACATTAGAACAATATGATACAGTATGTATTATTGAGTCTGATATGGTTATTATGAAAGATATTGAACCTATTTTTAGTCTTAGAAGTCCAGCTGTACTAACATATTATATTGGCGATAAACGTTTAAAGTTTAATGATGAAATTAGAAATACTCCAACTGAAGTTTTAGCCAAATGTAAAGATATGGGACGAATTAATGGAGGAGTAATGTTAATTAATCCAAGTATGAAAATGTTTGAATTGTATAAAACAAAAATAGTAGATATAGTACGTAGTCAATGTAAATATCCAAATGAAACCTTATTTGAATACGTTAATAATGTATATTATAATTTACCAGTTCAATATAATTTGTCTCATTATCATGCAAAACCATACCGTTTACAAAATTATGGATTAACAGCTAGAGATATTTATATTTATCATTTCAATGAAACCAAATATAAGCATATTGATATTATAAAAAATCCAATGGATGAAAATGGTGAAAATTGGTTTGAAATTTATCAAAGAGACAAAAAATATGAAATAAGAAAATTGCCAATAATACATTATAAAAATACTGTTTTTGACAAATATCAAAAAGAAATATCTGACATAATGAAAAGTTTGGAAAAGCCTGTAAAACCTGCATCACCTGCTATTTCACCTATATCGCCAAAAAAAGACGAATTATTACAGTATTCGCCAAAAAAAGACGAATTAAGACCCATATCTCCATTAATTTTAAAATCTAAATCAAAAACACCATCTAAATCAAAATCTTCATCAAAATCTTCATCTAAATCCTCATCATCTTCATCTAAATCTAAATCTAAAACTAAAAGTAAGAAGCCACGTTGTCCAAAGGGCACTCGTAGAAATAAGAAGACTGGTAATTGTGAACCAAAATAGTATTTATAATAATATAAATATAATATAAAGATATGGGTAAAACAAATTATGGATTTTATCTTATTGGGGGTGGATTAGCATTTGTAGTTGGTGCTCTTTCATGGATATTTGTATTTGCACCTGAAGATGATTATAAATCTGTATATACTGGAAGACCTGATATACGAATGTTGCCTGGAGAAGATGTTTCTATTCGGTCTGATTCTACATCTATTGGAACTAGAAGTACTTCTAGTAGTAGTTCTAGCAATATTATTGGAAGAGAAAGTATAGGTAGCACAGGTAGTTTTAAAGGTGGTTCAAGACATTATAGAAAAAGCAGAAAAGGTAGAAAAACCCATAATAAAAAATCAAAGAAAAGGTCAAAACTCTAAAACTTTTTAAATAAATATATATTAGAGATGTTGAAATCATTCATAAGAGAAAATGTAACTTTAGTAGCTGTATTTATTTTTATAATACTTTTTGGATTTATTCATATAATAAAACCAGCTTGTTTCTATAAAGATGATGGTAGTATCCGTGAATTTGGCGTTGGATATAAAAACAAAACAATACTGCCTGTTTGGCTTCTGGCAATTGTTTTAGGCATTTTGTCATATTTGTTTGTCTTATATTATTTAGCATATCCAAGAATATATATGGTATAGTTGTTCCGGTTTAATTAAAAAAGTCATAAAATTGAATATTTTTATTTTCTCTTAATCATTTTTAAAAGAAAATAAAATAGAATAGAATGTCGCTAATCATTAAAGAAAATGTATTATATTGTGATCTTGATGGAGTTTTAGCAGATTTTGAAGAAGGTGTAAAGACTATAACTAACAAATATCCAAAAGACTTGGATCGAAAATATATGTGGATGCGTATTAGAAAAACCCCAAATTTTTATGCTAATTTGCCATGGATGCCAGAGGGAAAAACATTGTGGGAAGCTATTAAGATTTATAATCCTGTAATTCTAACTGGATGTCCTAAAGGAGGCTGGAGTGAGGATGATAAGCGTACATGGTGTGCTAGAGAATTAGGTCCAGATATTAAGGTTATAACTTGTGAAACGCAAGATAAACCAGACTATTGTAATGAAGGTGATATATTAATAGATGATAGAGATGTTATAAAAGATGAATGGATCGCAAAAGGAGGAAAATATGTTCATTATACATATGGTAATTTAGATTACTATATTGATCAAATTAAAAAATTACTATATCTTTAATTTAATTTAATGAAACTTGGATAGAATTATTAAGTGCTTCTTTTTCTTTAATTTCCTCTTGTTGCTTAACATAGTCATCATAACTAGCCTTAATTTGGGCTACACTCTTTTTACATCCAACGTTTGCTAAATTATAGTAAACAATAGAGGCAATTAATAATGCAGTATAAACATACCAGAATGCTTCGCCAATATTATCTTTCAAGACAACAAGTGATAATAATTCACTCTTATAGTATTTTGTTTTTTCTTCATTTGTTGTAATATCAGGTTTCATTAATGGTGTCATTGTATTCCAGAAGTCAGCAAAATTATCAGGCGTCATCTTATTTATTAATATTGACTTATTATTATCGACCATTGCTGTTAAAGCAGTGACTGCCTTTTCTAAATTATCAGTTGGATTTCCAGCTGCCCTTGCTTCATCAACTTCTTTTTGTAAATCAGTATTCATAATCTCATCAAAAATATCTTTAGCACCTCCTGAAATGGCAAAATAACCAACTACATCAGAGAATGCGCTTTTAAACCCAGGAAAAATAACAAGGACTGCTAACATGGTGCCAAAAATAATTGTCCAAGGTAAAAATGTATATAATGCGGAAATGCCAATATTATCCTTAGATGTACCACCACATTTACCATTTAGATACGCAGTATTTAAAATAAACTGAACAATACAAACAATTAGAAGATATAGTCCTAATTTAGGCAAAATAGATGCTTTATAATCATTAAAACAATTCATATTTATTTGACCAGTTGCTGTATCAAATTCTGGTAACTGTTCAATAGTTAACTTGGGTTTTAATATCATAAAATAAAGGACTGTCAATAAAATGAAAAATGTTATTGATTGTAAATATATATCCATATAGATAATTGGTATAATTTTTTTTTGTTTTTTAAAGGCAAATAATATAATTATATATGAGTTTTTATGAAGAACATGCTAAACCTAGATTGACAGAACCTGGAGTAAGATATTTTTTAAATGAGACGCTTAAACAATGTCATCAGTTCAAGGAGAAGCATCATAATGCTCTCTTTAATGTAGGAATGTTTGTTTGCTTTGTAGTAATTTTAGGCATATTATTATTATATAAATATAAGGGTAAACTATCACAATCAGAGCTTAAAGAGAAAGATGATGAAAAGAAACGATATATATTATCAAAAATTCGAAATTATCAACAAGCAAGAATAAAGGCACAACAAGAGCTTATAACTGGATTACCACATTGGGAAAATGAATTAGAAGAATTAAATAAGTATATAAAATAAAATACTTATAATAAATTTATATAGTTATAAATTATATAATAAATTATAATGACAGATAAAGGTATGACAGAAAAAATAAGTATAGATGAAGCAATGAACGAGTTTTATAAAATGAAAGATAGATATGAAACAATGTACAAGGAAAAATATGTTAACCCTATTCTAAAGGCACGAAATTTAAGTAAGAAGGAAAAACGTTCTGAATTTGCTAAATTGCCTAAACCACAATGTATCAATTGTAATCGAAATGTTGGCACTGTTTTTTCGATTAAACAAGAAAGTGATTTTTATAAAAAATATGTAGCAAAATGTGGCGACTTATCTGAACCATGTCCATTAAATATTAATATACATTATGGTACTCGTTTTACTTATGAGAATGAAATTAATAAATTTGTGGATGATATTGAGCAACTAAAGGGTGAAATTATTAAGGAAAAATATAATATGATGTTTGGTTATGTTCAAGATGAAGGAGCAATTTTAACATTTGAAGATTTGAGTGCATCAATAAAAGAAAGTTCATTGTTGGCTGGAAGTGTTATAGAGAAAAATATATTAGTAAATAATAATCCCGAGAAGGCTGAATTATTAAAAAAATCTATTGATATTTTTGGAAAAGAATATGTACTACAGTTTAAACATATGATTAAAAAATATAATGAAACTGGTGATGAATTAATTATAGAAGATGCAATTGATTTTTATAAAAATGAGATGATGCCACGTATAAAAGAAATTCAAGAACTTAAATATGAAATAAATATGGTAGAGTATGATCCTGAGCAGTTTATATTTTCATTACGCCAACGAAAAAATAGTTTACAGAACTTAGAATATGCTTTTAGTAAAGAGAATAAGGTAGTTGCATTTGTTAAAGGTTCTGGACAAGCGCCTAAGACAAGAAAAAATATTAAGAGTGTATCTTCATCTAAGACTAGACGAAGAAAATCAATTATGTTAGTTGAAGATAATGAAAATGAGGGTTTACAAGAAGAGAAACAAGAAGAGAAACAAGAAGAGAAACAAGAAGGGTTAGAAGAACCTATTAAGACTTATAATCCTAACTCATTAGAATATGTTCCTAACTCACCAGAATATGTTCCCAACTCACCAAAATATGTTCCTAACTCACCAGAATATAATCCTATTTCACCCTAATTAAATTTATTTATTGTAAAATACTATTAAGTGAATTAAATTTATATAATAAATATTTACATATTATATAAATATGTTTACTAACATAGCTAATTTTAGTAATACAAAAGACTATTTACCATTATTAAACGGTGTATTAATTACTGATCTATTTGTTATTTTATGTTTAAACATGAAATATATTAATTCAGTTGTCTTAAAAAAATGGTATGGAGATTATAATTTATCTGCGGTTATTGCTGATGTATTAATTATATTAATTGGTCTAATAATTGTAAGAGCAATTTATTATTATATATTTGATACATTTTCAATAATAAATTTTGTTATTTTAGCTGTTATAGTACAAGTAATACATGATATATTATTTTATTTATTTTTTAAGAATGTACCAAGAGGAATGAATAGAATGTTAGATACATTTAAAGATTATGCTAATGAAATGTCTTATAAAGCTATATTGGCTGATAGCGGTATGATGATTTTAGCATCATTAATTGCGTCATATCTTGCTGGTAAAAGTTTAAATGTTAATATTATTACGCTAATTTTATTTCTTTATTTATTACCCTATTTTTTATACAATTAAATATATGTATATTATAAATGCTTTCCAAATACATTCATATGCATGTATTTATAATTAGTTTTATTATAGGTTTAATTTTTGTGTATATTATTGGTCCTGAAACAAAAACCATATATATGTATCCATCTCCATCTAATTATTTAAAAACTCAATATAAGGATAATTCAAACCAATGTTTTCAGTTTAAACCTGTGGAAACACAATGTCCTATAAATCCATTTGAAATTAAGACTGTACCAGTACAGGTACAATAAAAAAGAGTGTTTTATTATTTATATTTTTAATTTTTAATTAAATTTACATATCCCAATCAATAATCCACATTGTGCTACGAGAAATATCTCTCCAACTTCTTTGTTTCTCAATTTCTGCATCAATTAAATCTTTAGAACATTGCTTTAAATACCACTTAGCATGAGGTCCAGCCTTAATAATGACATTAGGTTTTTTTTCCATTTTATACGCAATTTCTAATATTTTCTCAAGACTTAGATTTTTATCTAATCCACTCTTACCTACACAACCTTCATCATTTACTGGACGAAGGTTAGAATCGTGATATCCTAAATCAGCACCAATACGTTTTTCCATAAGAGTAATGTGTTCCATTTTATTATATTTTAATGTATAACTTAAACTTAACTAACATAAAAAGGTATTTCAATTTTTAAATTATTACTATTTTATATTAACTTAAATTTTAAAATCGGCATTTGAAATGTTAAAAGGTGTAATATTTAATTCCATAATATTATATATTTTATTTTGATCATATTTTTCAAAATATTTGAAATATGGATAATTATCAAATGAGCAATCAACAACTTCAAATCCATATTTTTGATAATATGATATAACTTCATCAAGAGAGCTAAGTATTATTTTTACCTTTTTATTTGTATTTTTTGTTTCTAATTTAACCCTTTCTACAAATCCATTTAATAGCTTAGTAGCATATCCATTACATCTAAATTCTTTCTGTGTACTGATCACCATAATATAATATAAAATTGTATCACTATTTTTCTTATTTTGTCTTGAATACACCATACATGATATACAAGAACTGATTGTAAATGTGTCATCAGTACAATAATAAGCAAGTTTGTTAGTATCAACTTTTAATAGGTTCTCAATATAATCTATTGAAACTGTTCCATAGTTAAAATAAGTTAGTATCATTTCATTATCATTTTTAAATTCATCAAGTTTGTCAATAATTTCATCAATTGGACTTGTATCAATAATTTGGTTTTTAATATCATCTGAAAAATATATCATTATATTAGTTATTTAATTTTGTTTGTTATTTAATTTTGTTTTTAATTTAATGTAAAATTTATTTGTTTATTTGTTTATTACAATTTATTTTTAAATATTTTTGTTCAATTTTTTATTTTTTGGCTAACAATATTTTTATTTTTGTTTTTTTTAATTTTTATAAATCCACTTATAATACCATCATATTTATATTTTGATATCTAAATAAAATATTACTATTTTATATAATGTATTTATCAAAATTTGTTCACACCGAAACAGGTAGATATTTAATGTCAGTTATATTAGGTTTAGGATTAGCAACTTTTTTTAGAAGAGTATGTTATGGCAAAAAATGTATTATATCAAAGGCTCCACCATTAGAAGAAATAGAAGACAAAATATATAAATTTGATGGTAAATGTTATAAATTAGAAAAAAATGCTGAAAAATGTACAAAGGATAAAAAAATAGTGTCATTTGCGTAATTTTTTATTTACCAGTATCTTTAGATATATTATATTATGTCAGAATTAAACACTACAAGTATTAACGATTTACCCACAGACCCAGCAGGCGGTGGAAGTATTGGTGGCAATATATCTTTAGTTGCAAATGAGAGCAACTATAAAATACCACAAACACCACAATATAATACACAAATACAACCACAAGCACAAACGCAAGGACAAGGGCAAGGAATGTCTTTAGACCAATCTACTATTAGTCAAATTGTAAATGGACTACAACAAGCAAGTATTGCTGGTGCTACATCATTACCTAGTCGTGATATTCCCCAAAATACACAGTCTATTGTAAGCGATCCTGCTATACAAGCAAATTATATTCCACCTCCTCAGCCTAGTCAAACTGATTATATTAAAGATGATAGCAATATATATACATATAAAGAGGAAAATATTAATAATTCATTAGATGCTGTTTATGATGAAATACAAGCGCCATTATTATTAGGTGTTTTATATTTCTTTTTCCAATTGCCCATAATGCGCAAAATAATTTTTCAATATTTACCATTTTTATGTAATAATGATGGAAACTACAATTTTAATGGATTAGTATTTACTAGCGCCTTATACGGATTTATTTATTATTTTCTAACAAAGTCAATGTCACATTTTAACAAGTTTTAATTATTATACATTTTAACATTTCAAACGCTGAATAAAAAAGAGGCTTCCTTCATTTTTATTTTTTTAAAGTTTAGTTTAACTTTTTATATTTCTCTCCAATTGCGTTCATTCCATACCTCGTCATGTAGTCTTCCATTTGCTCCATAGCCTTCAAATATTCCTTGTTCAGGTATCCATTTTAATGTATTGTCATTTCGTTTTTGATAACGCATAATTTGAAAATTAAGTGCTCCTACAGAACAATCAGGAAAATATGACTGAAGAATTTGCAGTCTATCTTGTTTATTAGTATTTGCTTTACAAGTTGCAAATACTAATCTAATATCATCTTTCGTCCATTGGTGTCTTGACATTTTTGGTGTTTGATACTTAATATTTTTTATTTATATGTATTTTATAAAATAAAAAAGTTTTCAATTTTTTTATTTTAATGTAAATGTTAAAAAAATACGTAACTAACCATTTATAATTGACATTTGAAATGTCCAAAAGTATAAAATATTTATTACATTTATAAAATAGCTTAAATATTATAATACTACTAATTGTATTATAATATTAAAAATGGAACCAAATACAAATATGTCATCAAATATATCAAATATAATTTTATTTGATAGAATAAAAACAGGTAATCCAATTATAGATACAATTGTATTAACATTTCTGCTGTCTGTAATAAATTTTATAATTAAATGGTTTAATAATAATATAATAGAGCATATACATTTTAAACAAATTTTAAATTATGAAAAACTTTATTATTTTTTTTCAAAGAAAAATATTGTAGAATATGAAGGTAAAATAGCATGTATTACTAATATATATGATAATGAACTCCGTCAAACAACATCATTTAGTGACCATTTTAGAGCATTATGGGAATATATTATAGAAAATATAAAAGACAATCCTACAATTCATTCTATAAAGGAATACACAATTACAAAAAAAAACTATACTTCTAATGATGAAAATGAAAATGGACTTTATATGGTAAATCAGATAGATAAATTTTTAATTTCGGAAAAATTTGGTATATATGCTTATACATATATTCGTAATGATGAAAATGGTTCAGATAATAATAGATCTAATGTCAAACTTCAAAGTAAAACAGAGCACATTATTATTGAATTATATTCTTATAAAAGTAGTATTGAAATAATTAAATTATTTGTTGAAGAGATAACACGTAAATATTTGTTAAATATTCAACATTTGCGTGAAAATAAGCAATTTATATATACACTAACAAAAATTAAATATGATGAAAGTAGTTGTGAACAATGGGATGAAAATGTATTTAATAGTATACGAACATTTGACAATATGTATTTTGATAATAAACATAAAGTAATAGATACTATTGATTTTTTTATTAATAATAAATCATGGTATTTTGAAAAGGGAATACCATATTCATTAGGTATTGGAATGTATGGGCCACCGGGTACTGGTAAAACATCATTGGCAAAGGCTATTGCAAATTATACTAAACGCCATATTGTATGTATTTCTTTGAAGCTAATTAAGACAAAGAAGCAACTTGATAGTATATTTTTTGAAGAGCGATATAATACTGATAATAAGAAAAACAGTATTACATTTGATAAGAAAATTATTATATTTGAAGATATTGATTGTATTGGTGATATTGTTTTAGACCGTGAAAAGAAAAAGAAGAAAAATTCTATTCATAAAAAAATAAAGATGGATAAAAATGATGATTATGATAATAATGATGATGAAGTACCTACAAAAACCAGCGAAGAAATTGAAAATTTAATTGAGATGATTGATAATATTGATGAAGATGTTAAGAAAAATTTAAAAAATGGAATAAATGGATTGGTAAATATTTCTAAAAATCCAGATGAAGAACCAATTACACTAGATGATATTTTAAATTTATGGGATGGAATAAGAGAGACACCAGGTAGAATAATGATATTATCATCTAATCATTATGATGACTTAGATCCCGCATTAAAACGTCCAGGTCGGATTGATATAACACTAGAATTATCATATGCTAGTAGACAAGTAATATTAGATATGTATAATCATTTATTTAAAGAAACAGCAATAACAATATCTGATGAAGACTTGGAAAAAATACCGGATAAATTTTATTCGCCAGCTGAAATTATTAATATTTATATGAACGAGCAGCAGAACCCAGAGAAATTTATAAAGCGATTACAAATGAAACAGCATGTATAGATTATAAATTAGACATCTGGATATTTAAATTTCAGATTATTTATTAAAAAAATATTTAAATAGAATTTAATAAATAATTTAATTACACTAATGGAAACAAATAAATATCGTAACAAAGATTATTGGGATATGGTAAGAATTTCAAATGAAGATAAAGAGTATCCTTCTAATATGGGGCAGAAATGGAGTGATGAAGAAGAGATATTATTATTACAAGAACTTAATGATAATGTAGAGATTAAAATAATAGCACAAAATCATAATAGAACTATTGGAGGTATTAATTCACGACGCCAAGAAATCGCATACAAAATGTATTTAAAACAATTATCTATTGAAGATATAATTAAACAAACTAAATTAGATTATAATTGTATTGAAGAAATAATACAAAAAAAACAAAAAAGACAAAATAATACTTCAAAAATAAAAACTAAAGAAGTAGACAATGTATTTATTAGTATTAATAAAAATGATTATATAGAATTACAAAATGATGTAAAAAATATGAAAAATGATATTAAACAAATAAAAAATACACTTGGAGAATTAGTTGAAATGATTAAATTAATTTATGAATTTGAGGATGTGTAAAAAATATAAATTAAAATAAAGTTTTATGATGTTTTTTTTTACTTTTTCTTTTGCCTTTTGCTTGTGCTAAAGGATATAAACTCTCAATTACCTTTAATTGGAATTTCTCATTTGTATAACCTAAATTTTCTAAACGTTTTTTAATTGATTTTCGTTCTAATGAAGTTATATCTGAACCTTGTTTTTGATGTGCTCTTTGTAATAGTAATCCTCTATTAATTGCAAGTATAGCTCGTGTAAATTTATCTAAAAATCGTTGACATTCATCTATTGTAAGTGTTTGATAACCATCTTCTGTTATTTGCTTTTTATTTTGTAGTAATTTCTTAAAATTAAAATATTTTGTATAATAATAAATTTTTTCATTTAGTATAGCACCTAAATTAGGACATATAAATAAAAGATTTTGTTTTGTATCACTAGATAATGATATTTCAAATCCAAACTCTCGTGGATCATTTTCAAAATAAGTTACTATATTTTCCGGCAATTCTTTGAAATCAATATCAGAAAATTGTTTATATTCATCAATTTGCATTTGTTTTCTATGATCATATCTTTTAACAGATTTAATATAACTTAATTTAAAAATATAGGGATTAGCTCTAGTATTTGATGGATTAGGTACTAGAACAGATATATTATATCCATTTTCTGGAATAGTTAAAAACCATCTTATCAAATAAGCTAAGTGTCCAGCAAAATTTTTAATCATATCTAAATTATATTGAACATTTTTGGCTGGAATTATTAATACATCAATATCTTCACTATTATATTCTGATATATCTGAAATTCCAGATAGTACAAGTTGTATTGCTTTACCACCTTTAAACATTATTTTATAGTCTTGACCAATCATTTTGTATGATATTATACCAAACATAATTAATGTAGAACATAATATGATATTAAATTTACTAAAGTCAATGTCACTATCCTTAAAAAATGTATCAAATAACATATAAGCATTATTTTTTGTTGGAGTATAAAAAGTTGGTATTATTTCTTTAACAATACTACAAATACTCCATAATGTAGTTATTTCACTATTTTGTACAGGTATAGTTCCATCTAAATTCATTATATCATTAATTAATTTTTTTATGGCAAACATTTCATTTTTAGCAAAAATTGGTGCCCAGAATTCAGGTTCAACTTCAGGGTTATATCCAGTTTCAGATGGTAATTCCATGTCTATATTTAATTTACTAGGTTGTATAGATTTTAAGGTTACTTCTAATTCAGGTTTTAATATTGTCTTTGATTTTGTTTCTAGGTCTGGTCCTACTTCTGGTCCTATTTCTGGTTTTAATATTGACTTTATTTCTGTTTCTGGTCCTATTACAGAATTTAATACAGGTTCATTAAGCAAATTCTGTAAATCAGCATTTTGCTCTTCTGTTAACATTGTAGGATCAGCACCTTTTCTAAGTAAAAGTTCTGCAAGTGGTTTATCTTGCATCTTTAATGCTTCTAATAATACATTTGTGTCTCTAACATAGTTTGTAAGATTAATATTGAAACCATTAATAGCTATAAACGCATTTAATAAACTATTTCTAATAGTCATATCAGGTATATTATGAAAGATAACAACTAATGGAGGAACTAATGAAGTTAGTCCAGAATTTTCAATATATTTATCAATAGGAAGCCCATCTGCGTTCACAGGTATTAATGTATTTATACCATTTTTATTACCCTTTAATCCTTTTTTAAATTTATCTATAGCATCTTGAACATTTCCATTTGTATTTATTGCTTTTTGTAATGCATTAAACGCATTTATAAACATTGTTCTAAAATTATCTACTTGTATTTTATCATAACTATTACCTCCTTTTAATATTTTTCTTGTCTTCCTTATATTTCTTCTTGTCTTTATTGCTTTTATTGTCTTCCTCATATTTCTTCTTGTCATTGTATAATATATTATGACAAAAATAATTAAAAAAAGAACCCAAATTTCTTTGTCTTTTTATTTTTCTTACGTTTATGTTTAGTTTGTAGTTTATTATGTTGTTCTTTGATATCTTCTTTATTATCATTATCTTTATCTTTATCATGTTTGTCCATTTTATTTATAGATTTACTATCACTTGGTCTATAACGTAAAAACCATAAATCATATTCTTCAGTATTTTTTTTATTTCTTAGTTCCTTGAATTTATCAGCTTTTTCAGCACGCATTTCTTCTACAGTTTCCTGATGACCAATACAATTAATTGAAAAACGTCGCAATACACCCTTCTGTGCTAATCTGTTCTTTTCTTGAACTTCAAATAAATATTTAGCCATGCATAATATTCGATCTTTATCATAATAAGGACGGTTTGAATATAAAAATGCCAAATAAAAACTTAACATAGTATCAATTGTAGCAATTTTTATAGTTTCACCATTTTCTTTTATAATATTGTAACTATGACATGCAAGTGGTTCATAGATAAAAGCAATTGTATCACCACCAACACGAATTTCATAATGAGTAGCAACTAGTTCACCAATAGATGGGCGTTTTATAATCTTCACATTTTTTATTCCAATATCACGAAGACGTTCAACTACAATTTGAGCAGTCACAGTTGGTTCTTCAGATAAGACATCAAAGTCTGGATTTTTTAATAATTTATGGCGCAACTGAACTGGCATATAATTTGAATAAATAGAAATAGCATATCCACCAAAAAATACAACTCCTTGATCAATAAGAGTTTGCTGGACCATATCATAAATTTTATTTACATTATCATTATTTCCCATTTTACGTTGGAAATCAATATGACTACATTGTGAAGCTGTAAGTGGATATGAGTTATTTAGTAATATTAAACGCTTTAACACTTTTTCCCAGCGTGATACATCACCTGCAGGACGAGATAACTCTAAATACATAGCCATACGTAGTAAATTTGGTGGAGCATAAAGAATACCAGATACTTTTATTGCCTCTGTTTTAATAGCATTAAATAATTCTTTGGGTAATAATGTAATGTCAGCAATAGGAATAAAATTTACAAATACCTTAAATGTTCCAAAATGTTGACCCGATTTTGCTTCTACTTCAATAAAACCTTCTTTAACATAAATATCTGCTAATTCCTTTGCGTCATGCAACGCATTTGAACTATAAAAATCGTAGTCAGGAATTTCAATATCCTTATTATAAAATTGGTCTTTTTTTGGTAATATATTATTAATAGCAGTTCCACCATAGCAAATAAGCTTTTTATTCCTAATAAAATTCTCTACAATAGTAATAATTCGCTTAATTTCAGGTGAATTTACAACTTTACGTCCTTGAATATCCTCTGCTTTATCTACTGCGGTACGAAGAATTGCTAATTCACAATCTTCAAATTTCATTGTTTTATCGCATATTTCTTTTTTCATTATATAATTCTTAATATATAATGATAATTAATTTTTAATAATTATATTAAAATGTTTAATAAATGTTTAATTAAATATTAAAATTATAATATTGAGAACTAACAGTGCGTGTTTTATAAGATAATGCTGGATCTTGTGGTGGTGGTGCTGGAATAGTGACCTGTACATATCGTAAAGAAACCGGTTTCAAAACAAACGCACTATTATTTTCATTGAAGAATGCCTCATTTTCCTCAATATTTGATTCAATATTTTGATATCGCATTGCTAACATTTGACAACCAGCTTCTCTTAATACAACTGAACTAGGATTATCAGGATCTGCGCCAGCATTAGGAATACCAATTGTCATACTTAATTTATTATATTCAATTAGCTCCTGAATATCTGAATTATATTTAATATCATCAAATGTTAATTCACGCATAAATATTGAATTACTTGTCATATTTACATACTCATAAAATTCCTTACATTCTAAAAATGCTAAATTACTTCTATCTACTATAATAGAAATCTTACCCATCATTTCTGTTAGTGGAGTTGCTCCATAATTTGTTACATGATTATTCTTCATATTCTCAAAACTATATGATTTACCCATCAAAAGATCTGAATGTTGTTCAAAAATCTTAGCAAAATTTTTATACATATTTTGATTTTCACTCTTAATACGTAAATGAAAAATAATTGGATCGGCGGGATTTGGGGCGCCTGAAGATGAAAAAGCATTATTTACTACAGTAGACATAATATCGCTAAATTTAATATAATTAAACGTCTCTTTTACACAATAGTTATCGGCAGTACTAGTTGCAACTACTGGTTGATCATCAATTGAATAAATTTCGAAATCAAGGCCTCGCACACCTTGTTTTAATAAATCTTTTAATGTACACATTGAAACATAATCATTCTTATAATTGCCACCGCTACAACAGTTATATGCTGATTTAATATAATAGTCTCTAAAATTATTCTGAAATTTTGGCTGAGTAGTATTTATAGATATAATATTTGTATTTAAATTTCCATAAACACCGTCCATTAATTGACATTCTCTTGTAAGCATATTATTTGACATATTAACATAGATTGTAATACCTACAATTAGACCAAGTACTCCGCCAATAATGGCGCCTTTCTGATCCATTATTCCTTGTCCCAAAATACTAAACATAATTGTTAGTATAAATATAATAGCTATACCTCCAAAATTGCCAGTACCTGTATAATAAAAATAATACATAAATGCGATTACTATAATTGAGAATGTTAACATTGTTAATAATGTAATTGTAGTGGCCTCTGACATTTCTTTAAGCCCGGACATAGCTTGCTGTATATTTTGTCGCGCTTGAGTGGCCATATCTGTTGAACCTGAACCTGTTTGTGACATCTTTTATATATTACTTTATAAATATATTTTTTTTATAATATATAATAACAAATCTAACAAAAAATATAATATAAAGTAATATAATTAGTTAAAAAAATAATATGATAGTATTATAACTATTAAAATGCCAGGAGGACTTATGAATCTAGTATCAATTGGACAACAAAATATTGTTCTAAATGGTAATCCATCTAAAACATTTTTTAAATCTACTTATGCTCAATACACTAACTTTGGACTACAGAAATTTCGTGTAGACTTTGAAGGTTCTAAAACATTGCGATTATCCGAACCATCTACATTTACATTTAAAATACCAAGATATGCTGATTTATTAATGGACTGCTACTTGACTGTAGCAATGCCTAATATTTGGAGCCCTATTATGCCGCCACAAACAGTTACTCAATCTGATGGAACTACTACATATACTGATTGGGCGCCATATGAATTTAAATGGATTGAAAATTTAGGGGCAAAAATGATTTCAAAGATTAGTATTGTTTGTGGTAATTATACATTACAAGAATATTCGGGGGACTATTTATTAGCATCCGTACAGCGAGATTTTTCTGGCGCTAAAAAGGATTTATTTGATAAAATGATTGGCCAAGAACCTGAAATGAATAATCCTGGTAATGCCGGATCTCGTGTTAACTCGTATCCAAATGCTTTTTACACAACTGACTTAGCTGGACCTGAACCATCTATTCGTGGTCGTATTCTATATATTCCTCTAAATAATTGGTTCGGTCTAAAATCACAAATGGCATTTCCTTTAACATCTTTACAATATAATGAGTTACAAATTGTTGTAACATTAAGACCAATTAGTGAATTATTCCAAATTCGTGATGTATTTGATACATTTTATAATTATCCTTATATTGCTCCTAATTTTAATTCATGGTATATGCAATTCTATAGATTTTTACAGCCTCCACCCGATATTGAACTTGGTCTAACATCGTATACTGATACGCGAACATTGTGGAATGCTGATGTACATTTAAATTGCACATATTGTTTCTTATCTAATGAAGAAGAACGACTTTTTGCGCTAGAAGAACAGAAATACTTGATTAAACAAGTTCATGAACAGCAGTTTTTTAATGTTACTGGTCCAAATAAAGTGGCGTTAGACTCTATTGGTATGATATCTAATTGGTTATTCTATTTTCAAAGAAGTGATGTTAATTTAAGAAATGAATGGTCTAATTATACAAATTGGCCATATAATTATATGCCTCTTGATGTAGTTCAAGCATCTTCAAGTGGTGATTATTTAATTTACAGAACAGATGACGCTGGTAATCCAGTGCCAGTTTATATTGGTCCTGGTGTTAATCCTAATGGTAATTTAACAGGTCTTCTAGTTACATCTAATTATTCACCTGAAAATGATAAAATGATATTAATTGGCATGGGAATTTTGTTAGATGGTTCTTATAGAGAAAATATACAACCGGCTGGAATTTATAATTATATTGAGAAATATACAAGAACAAGTGGTAATGCGCCACAAGGCCTATATTGCTATAATTTTAGTATTCATTCAAATAATTCAGATTTACAACCATCAGGAGCAATAAATATGAATAGATTTAATCAGATTGAGTTAGAATTTACAACAATTATACCTCCATTGGATCCTTTGGCTCAAAGTTTATCTATTTGTGATCCACAAACAGGCCAAGTAATTGCGGTAAATAAACCTACATGGCGTATTTATGATTATAATTTTAATTTAACATTATTTGAAGAACGCATAAATATTGTGAACTTTATTGGTGGTAATGTGGGTCTAATGTATGCGACATAAGGGATAAAAATAAAAAAATTATAGAGATGCGTTTGCTGGCGTAGGACCAATATCATAAAACATTCCAGTTGCAGTTAATGTCTTCTTATATTCTGGTGTTGAACGATATTGTTCTGGAGCCGCAGAATATTGATATGCTAATTCTTCATCAATTAACTGTGCTCCTGCATTATACACTGGTTCCCACACTTTATATCCTCTATAAGGTCTAGGTACTTGTGCGTTTTCATCTATTATATTAGCACTTGTTCCAATATCATATGTTAAGGAAGAGTGTTGGGGATTTTGGTTATAAATTAGACGACCTGTTGCTAAAGTATCAACCGGAACATATGTTTGTGGAGGTAATGGTGCCATTTGTTCATTAATAATTTGATCCTGAACTTTTTTTAATAATGATTGGCAACCATCTTCATAACAATCAACATCAGTTGAACATTGTTTACCAGTTTTAGAACATTTGGCGTTATAACAGGCATTTTGACAACCTTGTGAATCATTTAACGGTAAATTTACAGTATGACTATAATCATTAATTAATTTTGTATTAATATTTGAATTACTTTTATTAAATGTATCTGGGTTATATGTTATATTTCCATATAATATATTATCAACTGTAGTAGTAAAACCTTCTTTTAAATTTAAAAAAATGCTATTTAATAATTGAGTTACTAAAGCTCTTGATGTTATAATTACAACAATTAATAAAACTATATATTTATATTTATGTATTATATTTGATAAAGACATTTATAAAATATGATTATATAATTTTTTATAGAAGACAAAGTTTTTCTATTATTACATTTTTAGAGATTAGTAAATTATCTACAAAATTTAATATATATTTATTATAAATAATGTCAGATACTAATACAGATAATAATGATGCTATAAATAATAAGAAACAAAAAAAAATAAACGGACCAGATGTAGGCGGGTTTATTGTATATTATGGTCTAGGTATATTAGGAATTGTTTTATGGGTTTTATTTGGCACAGCTTGGCTATATATATCTAAACTTGCAACATCTGGCATTCCTACTAACATAAATTTTGAACCATATACATGTGATATAAATCCTGATTTGGGTAAAAATGATGATGGAAGTAAAATACATGTACCTATGAATACAATTTATGAATTGGGGGCAAAAGGATTAGCATTTTGGCAAATATGGTCAGATACGCCCTTAAATAAATGGCAACAAGATGCCACATTTGATACTACTGGATTTATTGACTCATTTAAGGATACTCTTATACAAGAAATGCGCGACGCAGCAAATATTAAAGGAACTGGGCCTGCAGCATCCACGGGATTAACTAAATTCTGGTCAATTATTTTAAATAATATTTCAAGCAAAGGATTTCAATTATATGATTTATTCAGTATTAAAAATGATAAAATATCCGATTCCTTAAAGATTATTATTTATGGATTATTTGGATTAATATTATTTCCAGTAATTTGGGTAATAAATGGTTTTTACTCATTTTGGTATATTATTAAAGCAGCAATCAGTAGTGAAAATTTAGATAATTTAAATGATGGTGGTGCTGATAATATTCTTGGATCTATAGGTAGTCTTAAATATCTTGATGACGCAGATTCTGGAATGTTTGGAGTAAAAAATTGGCCTAAAGGTATTGGCCGAGGTATTGTATGGTTAATATTTTGGATGCTTGTAGTACCTGTTCTTAGTTTCTTTGTGTGGCCATTATATGCTACCTTTATGCCTTTCTTTAAAATGTTATTGTCAGGAACATATACATTAAAAGTAGACAGTAAATTATATAATAGCACTGAACAATCTGATAGTAAGTCATTTTGGGATTTTATAAAAGATACATTTGCTTATAAACGTACATTGTTATTATTCTTAGCTATACTAAATTTATTTACTTGTGCAAATAAATATTTAGGAGAAGTATATTTAGGTGCTGTATTTGTTGCTATAATATTTGCGGTAATATTTGGTGACATATTTGTAAATACAAAACCAAATGATAATACAATGATTTTACAGGATCCAAATATTACTATTCAGTCAAAACCTGTTAATAGACAGGCTAAGAAAGTTTGTATGTTTCCAAAAGATATAAATAGAATTGACAAGATACTACGCAAATTAAATAATGAATTAACTGAACAATTAAAACGAGCATCAAGGATTAATGTAACAGCAGATACATTGCAATTTAGAAATAATTTAGAAGACTTAAGAACTGAAATAAATAATAATTTTACAGATATTTCTATGTCAGATGATAAAAATAAAATATTAGATTTTGAAAATACAATTGTAAGAAATTATGCTAACCAAATAAATACATTAAAACAAATGTTAGATAATGATGAGAAGAATAGTCCATCTCTAGTAACAAGCCTAAGAAGTTCTTTAGGGATGGGACCACAAACACAAACACAATCACAACCACAATCACCAGTAACTACTAGCAGTAGTAGCAGTACTCAAAATATAGTTAGTAATCTATCTAGTCCATCAACTACACCTGTTATAAGATCTAGAAGTAGCTCATATCAAAGTAATAGTCCAGATTTATTATTTAATCCAGATATTGGATCGTTATCTGGATCGGAAACTGGATCGGAAACTGGATCGGAAACTGGATCAGAAACTGGATCAGAAGCTGGATCGGACACTGAAACAGAAACTGAGGAACCTCAGTTTTCAAGTCAAGAAATAAATGAATTTATAGATAAACGAAAAGATATTCAAGTACCTAGTTTTTCTGTAGATAATCCAATGTTAGCTGCTGGTGTTGGTACAGGTAGACCAAAGGTCCCACCTAGTGTTCAACAAGGACCAATTGCTATTCAGACAAATCCTTTACAAAAATCTAATGAACCTTTAAGTGGGTCAGAACTAGATAAAAGAATTCAAGGTATCAGCGGTGAACAAATTAGTAATATAGAAGGTGAAGATGTTTTAGAAAATCCATTATTAAAATCTCCTATTGGTACAGGTAGTCCAAAGGCCCCAGCTAGTATTCAACAGGGACCAACTGCTATTCAGACAAATCCTTTACAAAAATCTAATGAACCTTTAAGCGGTCCAGAACTAGCTAAAAGAATTAAAGGCATTAGTAGTGAAGAATATTATAAGGGACAAAGACAAAAAACTGTAGCAGAAAGGATAGAAAATATAAAAAGACAACAAAGACGAAATTCTCCCCAACAAATAGTACCTTTAAGTGAGCCAGCAGTAGCAAAAGGAAATCAAAGTATCACTAGTGAACAAGCACAACAACTTAAGGAAGCATCTGAAGCCCAAAGAGATGCTGTAAGACAAGAAGCCGCGAGACAAGAAGCCGCGAAAGCACAAAGACAAAAAGAACTTGGAGAATTTTTACAAAAACAAAATATGCCAGCAAATTTAGCAGCACAAAGACAAGCCCAAGAATTTCAAGAAAAGAGACAAGGTGGGCTAACTCCTGAACAACAAGCACATATTGATGAGGAAAAGAGATTTAGAGAAGAACAAAATGCCATAATGAATCAAATGTTTAAAAACATCAAAGGTGGCTCTAAAAATAAAACCTTAAAAAAAACACAAAATATTAAAATTAGACTAGTATAAAAACTATTTAAATAATAATTTAGTATATTAATTATTATTCAAAAATGCCAAAAAATAATAAAAAACATAAGAAAAATAAAAAAAATATACAAAGCGAAAATAAACAATGTGAACCATTATATCCATTTGTTAGTATATGTACTCCAACATTTAATCGTCGCCCATTTATACCATTTATTAAAAAATGTATTGAAAATCAAACATATCCTAAGTCGTGTTTTGAATGGGTAATTATCGATGATGGTACAGATCCTATTGGTGATTTAGTAAAAGATTTAGAATATGTTAAATATTTTTATTATCCAGAAAAAATGTTATTAGGAAAGAAGCGTAACTTAATGCATCAAAAATGTTCAGGTGACATTATTATTTATATGGATGATGATGACTATTATCCAAAGGATCGTGTATCCCATGCTGTTGAAACATTATTACAAAATCCAGAATATCTTATTGCTGGAAGTAGTGAAATGCATATATATTTTGATTCAAGAAATACAGTATATCAATGTGGTCCATATAAGACTTATCATTCTACAGCGGCTACATTTGCATTTAGAAAAGAACTACTTGATATAACAAGCTATAATGAGGAAAACGCTTTAGCAGAAGAGCGCCATTTTTTAAAAAATTATACAATCCCTTTAAAACAATTAGATACACAAAAATCGATTATGGTATTTTCACATAAACATAATTCATTAAATAAGGAGAAACTATTGGAAAATATGGAGGGAACTGTTACTAAATTGTCACGATTTACAGTTGATGATTTTATTGATGATCCAGAGTTGAAACAGTTTTATATGACAGATATGAATAATTTACTAACAAATTATGAGCCAGGAAAGCCAGAATATAAACCTAAATTGATGGAACAAATTAAAAATATGGAAAATGAAAGAAATAAGAGATTAGAAGCTCATAATAATATGTTAGATGCTCAAAGACAAATATTACAAGCCCATAATCGCAAATCTACTTTAAAAAATGATATAGGTGTATCTATAACTAGTGAACAAATATTGAATTATGAAAAACAGTTAGCCACTTATGAGAAACAAATAGAAGACAAAGTATGTCTAATTAATGAGTTATTAAAAAGAATTAAGGATTTAACTACAGAATTAAATGAATATAAAGCAAGAATTTAGATTATATTTAAAAATTATATTTTAAATAAATAGTTTAAAGATAGTATTGTATAAATATATACAAAATAAAATGCCCTATATTGATTACGACAGTTCTGATTTTGATATTAAGAATGATAATACTAAGCTAATTCCTTCTGATAAGTATTTTTACAAGATTAAGAGAACTATTTTGGATGAAACAAAGACTTTAAGAAAGAATGATGGTCGCAAATATTTTAAAAATATGACTATTGGAATTTTTGGTAGCGGACAAGTTGGTAGCCGAATTCGTAATGCTATAACTGGTCATAAATATAATTTTTTAGTTGGTTCAAAGGATCAGGAAAAATTATATTCAGTTGCATTATGTACTGGTGAAAATGGTATTAAGTGCCCAGTTTTTATGTTTTATGATAGTCCAGAGCAATATGAGAACCATTTATTAACAAAATTACCTATGGAGGCTAAGTCAGAGTGGTATATGAAAAAGCCTGTTTAAATTAATAAATTTATTATATGAATATTAAATCTTTTCTCTTTGAAAGTTACTTTTACCATGCGCAAATAAAAAATAACTAGTTTTTTATTTGCAATTTATTTTTTGTTCTTAATAGTCTTTTTGGATTTTCTTTTTTTTATAAAACCTCTCTTCGAAGTTTTTCGTAAATATGAATTACCACCACCACTGGCATCTTCAAATTCATCATCACTATCTGGAATTCTTTTTTTCGATTGTGGTTCAGGTGTAGATTTAAAAAAAGAACTATATAACTGTTTATTAGATATTGGTGCAGGTGCAGGTGTGGGTCTGGGTGTGGGTGTATGTGCTTGTACCGGTGCAGGTGCCGGATATTTTATATTGATTTCTGAAATATAAGTTTCATATTTTATTGCTTTTTTTTTTCTTTTTGACAATAATTTATTTTCTTCTTTATTAGACATATAACTATATTCATCCACATCTTGTAATTGTTTCACAGAATGTTTTAGTTTATTATTCACAACTCTTAATATAAGTTCTTCATTATAATTATTAACCTCAATAATTCTTGCTGCATCATTGTATGCGTATCCATCTCCAATTCCTTTTCCATCATAATCATACAATAATGATTTAACCTTAATATACAATTTAAATTTTTCTTTAAGTTCTTCATTTTCACATTTTTTTATAAAATCTTTTACTTCTTTAATTTCGTCCTCTTTTCTATTAGGATCTGCCCAACCAGGTACTACACTCATTATATATAATACATATATTATTTGTTCTATTTTATTCATCATTGTCTTCTATATCAGAAATAACAATATCTTCAGTATCTTCGGCATCTTCCTTTATGTATTTATCTAAATATCTATAAATACGATTAATATCTAGTTTGGTTATTTCATAATTTTCAAATAATTGTAATACCTCTGCATCTCCTGCTGGATATTTATTTTTAATATCTAAAAAGAAAGCATACATATCCTTCTTATCCATTCCTAATTGTTGACATAAATTTTGAATAAATATAGAATTATTATATTCGGTTGAATATTTTGTTAGTACTTTTGTAAATCTGACCTCAGCTGGATTAAATTTTTGCTTAGTAATATTACTAGTATTGGGTTGGTTATTTTTTGGCAAATAAGATTCATGATATAATCTATTATTATTAAATGTTTTAATTAATGAGCTCATCTCATTGAATTGCCAAATCTGTTTCTGAAATGTAATACGATCAATATAATCAGCAAAACACATATTTGATAATATTTTAAGATAAAATGGAATAGCTTTATCTTTGGTCTGTTTTCCTATCACATCAACAATATTTTCATGATATAATAGTCCTACTATTGTTCTATCAGTTTCATTCATTATTGTTAGATGATCTTCTAATAAATAGTTATTATTAATTAATTTTTTAGTAATTTGTCTAGTATCATCATTATATGACTTCATTAGAAATATATTTTTAATTATATTATTATTTAAAATATCTTGCTTATTTTTATAAAGTTCATAAATTGTTGTTAGTTTGCGCAAATCTCCTTGAATAAAACTAACAATATTTGGCTTAATAGAATTATCAATTGCCGGAATTATTTGATTTACAATATTATTTATTTGTATTGGTGTTGGTGATTTTAATTCAATGATATCACATACTTTCATTAGCTCTTTAATTTTTTTATCCATATGATAGTTTCCTATACAGATAATTGGATTTAATGTAATATCTTCTAGGCGCTGTTTTTTTGTCTTTTTTGGTCTTATAATTTTAATTAATGAGTTTATTCCGCCTTTATCGCCATTATTCATTCCATCAATTTCATCCATAATAATTGCAATTCGCTTTACTTTTTTGTGAAACATACTCATTACATTTTTATCAGACATGTTATGCTTTGTAATTGTGTCAATAATAGATTTATTACGAATATCTCCAGCATCATATTTAATAATATCATAACCTAAATCTTTTAAAATTTGTGTTACAAATGTGGTTTTTCCTGTGCCGGGGTCGCCATATACATAAATACCTTTTTTAGTTGATAGATTATGTTTAGTTTGTTCAAAATTTGTTAGTATGTTTTTCATTTTAGACACTTCTTCTTCGCGTCCTAATAAATTATTTAGATTAATCATTTCCATTTAATATATTTTATTAGGTTCTTTTTATGTTGATTTTTACATAATCCAAGTTTTTCTAATATTTCTTGAATAATTATTTTACATTTTATTGAATTATGGTCAATACAGTAACTATTTAAAAATACTAGATAATTATAGTATATACAATCTTTGTTTAGATAATTTCTTAGATTTATCCATTTATAAAGATTATCAACTAACAAACGGCTCAAAATATAGTCATTATCTTTACGAATATTAAAGCGAATATATTCTTCAATATTCTTATTATGTATTGTTAAATATTTTATAATTAATGCATGATTTGCTTCATACATTATTTTAGACCAAAACATTTTTACAATTGTTGGTACATATGTTTCAATAATGTCAACTATTTCATTTGGTAATTTATTAATATTATTTAGTAAATCTTTTGCTTTATTAGAAAACATATATTTACAATAGGTATCTTAAATTATATTACATTATTTTTTTGTAATATAATTTGTATAATTTATATTATTTATAATTTTAATTACCTAATTGTGTTACATAATAATAATAAAATGATGTCCCAAAGAAGATAATAGATGTAATAATTGGTGCCAGTTATCACACTCATTTATATCTTCAGCAAAAATAAAACATCCTTTAAGACTACCATAGTAATATAATATAATAGCTCCTAAAAATGTTATTACTACAATTGTAGAATAATATATATTAATTATATTTTCTGAAAACTTATTGTAAAAAACATAACCTCCATAACTGACAATAGAAAAAATAAAAAACTTATCAATCCAATAAGAAAGAGATGTTTTATGTGAGTGATAAATTAATGAAGATATTGTAAGTCCAATAAATAATAATGAATACAAATAGTATTTATAATAATAACAAACAACAACATTTGTTATAAATAATAAAGATGAATAACAACATTTTATAGAGGGTAATTCACAAGAATTCATTTATTATTTATTATTTATTATTTATTAATAATAATTATTATTTTTCATTTTTATTCATAAATAAATTATACTTTTACACCATATTTTATATAAGTAATCTCTTTATTTAGCAGAATTATGTTCTAATAATTAAGAACTACTAGATGTAGTTGTTGTAGTATTTGATGTATCACAAGGATTATTAACTCCATATGTAATACCATCCCAAGTAACTCCACATCGAGTAGCCCATGTATATTTAGAGCAAGTACCATTTTCAGCATTAAATGGTGACACATTAAAATTCATTGTATTTTTTTGAGCTGTGCTTGGTAGATTACATTTGCCTAAACTTTTAGCATTATAGCAAGCTTCACCATTGCCTTTTAAATCGATCCAATAATCAGGACAAGAACCAACAACTGGAGGCCAAACCATTTTTGAACTTGATTTTGACAATGATATACCAATAACAACTAACAAAACAATTAGACCTATTATTGCCAAGGCCAATATTATTTTTTGAAAAGATGTTTCCATTATATAAATAAATAGATAAAATAAATAGATATTTTTTTATATATGATATTATATATTATGAATAGTCAATTTTCAAACCAAAATATAAACACAAAAAATACATATAACAATAATGACGCAAAATATAGTAATGTAAATGGTCGTGTTGATATTTTAAATCCACCGGATATTTCACAGCTTTTTTCTATGTATGATAAAATACCCGCAAATCAATGTACCACATTTAGGAATGCTACTATTGGTCAGTGGGATGAAACACCGCTATCTACTGCTTATTTCTCTAAGGAAAATATACAAATTCTACAGAATGGAATACGTGCAGGTGTTTATAATATGTCAAAAGGACAATATGTAATTGGGGAACAAGATTGTGATAACCTAAAGATTATTATGAGAGCTATTTTTTTACAATATTCAGCCAATTTACCGCAAAATATTGCTGGGCAAGTTCAGCAACTAAATCAGATGGTTATTGACTATGCTGTTCCTAGAGTTTATGGTGAGGCACAAGGATACATAAAGTATTTACATGATGCTAGTACTTTGGTTGTGCCTTTGGCAACACCCGTTTGCGATACACAGTTCGATAAACGCAATTATAAAATGCCAAAATGGTTTTAGAGTAACGCATATTTTAAATTTAAACTTTTATAAATATTATTTTATAAAAATAATATTTAAAACTATATTTAATAATTATTAATAATGTTTAGAACTAGGCAGCTACTAACAAAATATATTACAAAACGTTATTATGAATTACCTAAATCAACTGATAATATTAATTTAAATAATATTAGTTTAAATAATAGATTTATAGATTATGAAAAAATTAGCAATAATATTATGCAACAAAATGACTTATCTATAATAGAACGCAATTTATCAGAAATAAATCAGACTATAAAAGATCAGAAATATTGGATTTTTCACAGTGTTGCCTTATCATACATTGGTCTATTTGCTTATATTTTTAAAATGTAAATATAAAAATGTAAATATAAAAATTGATTTTATTTGTAAGAGCATAATGTAAAATATAAAATATAAAATAAAACAAAACAAAATGCGAAATCCTTATTTACTTGGTGCAAATGATATTGCTAGTGGCTATACAAATATTATTGACGTTGAAAAAAATCATCAATATAAATGTATAGCTTGTCAATCAGATTTAATTTTAAGAAAGGGAGAAAAACGTTTTCAAAGTTTAATCCATAAAGAGAAAAATGGGTGCCAATATTTTAAGAACCCTACCCAAGAGCAATTAATAGAAGATGCTTATCTTCATTTATCTAAATTAATAGAACTTAATAAAGTTAATATTTATAGAAGATGTGAAATATGTAAAATGCCTTTCAAAATGGAATTTACTATTGATAATGTTAAATTGTATTTTAAAAATAATGATAATGATAATGATGATAATAATAATGATTATAATAATAATAATGATAATGATAATAATAATGATGATAATAATAATGATTTAAAACAAGATTATTATATAAATATTGAACAATTAAATAAATATATCAGAACAGATTTTACTACTAAAAAAGTAGAGCTATATTGTAGATATTTTACTACATGTCAAGAGTGTAAAATAAAATATAATTAATAAAAATAAATACAACAGCTATTTATTGTTGTATTTATTTATATTATATTTTTTATATTTTCTACTTTATATTTTCTACTTTATATTTTATATTTTATATTTTATATTTTATATTTTAAGCCTCGCATAACTCAATCTTTTTTCCACCTCCGACCTTCTTAGTACCTTTAACTACCACCTTAGGCTTTGTTTTAACTAGGCCATTAATTGCAATTTCACGTTCTGCTCTATAGTTAGCATATTCTTGTTCCAAAGCATCCAATTCTCTTAACCACATTTGCTCACAAGTTGTTGCCTTAATTTCATCCAATTCTTGCGACTTATTTTTATGATCATTTAATAGTTTTGCAACATTCTCATCTGATACTGTATCCATTGGCATACGAACTAAATACTTATATTCTTCATCTACAATATTTGTATCACTATTCACAATCTTTTGATATCCTTTATCTTGTAACATCTTAATAATCTCATCCTTCTTCTTCTTACGTAAATCAATAGTTCCATTTAATACTTCTTGAATATATCTTACTTTATTAGACAAAATTACAAGTTCCTTTTCTAATACATCAATCAAATATTCCTTTCTAGTATCATAATACTCAAGTCTTACATCATAAAAGTCATCTATAATTTCATTTACTGTATCATATTTAGTCAACTTATCTTCAGAATTAAACAAATTCATATTTGTTATACTACTGGTACTATATAATTTCAATAGCTTCTCTAGCCCATTGCAACCATAGTCACCCTTTGCTGTTTCCAATTCATCTAACTTGCCTTTATTAAATGTAATAATAAAGTCTACATTAGTGTCCTTACTTTTATCATCATATTCCTTAACATAAGGTACACTTTTCTTTGTCTTCTCTTTATCTTTCTCTTTATCCTTATCCTTTGATTTCTCTTTCTCTAATTGCTCATCTTCAAGTTCCTCAAGAAGTTCCTTAAAATCTTCAGTCCAGAAACCAATTGGTAGTTCAGTAACTCTTATCTTATCAGGTCCAATCTTCTCATATATTCCTTTAAACATATATTTTGTATCACCAATCTTTGTTATAGAACCATTAAATCCTTCATAATATGGAATAAATTCAAACGCTTTTGTTTCATTATTTGATACTAAAGCTAATTTCATCTTAAGATATGCTATAATATCTTTAGGATTATAACACATAATTTCAGTACTAAAACCAGTACCAATACCTTTTGAGCCATTTACTAGAACCATTGGAATAATTGGCACATAAAATTGCGGTTCAACTGGAGTTCCATCATCCGATAAATATTTTAATATATGATCATCTTGTTCTGTAAATATACAACGAGTTATTTTCTCCATTCGTGTAAATATATATCTAGGAGATGACGCATCTTTACCACCTTTAATACGAGATCCAAATTGTCCTGATGGTACTAATAAGTTAATATTATTTGAACCAACAAAATTTTGTGCCATTCCTACAATTGCTTGATTTAACGATTCTTCACCATGATGATAACAAGAATGCTCTGATACATAACCTGAAAATTGGGCGACTTTAATTTCTGTTGTAAGACGCTTTTTAAAAGCCGAGTATAATATTTTTCTTAATGATATCTTTAATCCATCCATCAAGTTTGGAATACTACGATCACAATCATATTTAGAGAAGTGAATAAGCTCTTTATTAATAAACTCTTCATATGTAATCATTGGTTTACTAGTATCTACATAGCTCTCTCTATCATACATATTTTCAAGCCAATCTTTTCTGTCATCAGCACGCTTCTTATTAAATACCATGTCAATTGCATCATCACTAGTAATTGTATGCTCAAATCCAACAAAACGTTTTTCAGCAAAGTACTCTACAAACTCATTTTTAGTTGAAGTACCTAAACCCTTATAATATTTAATATTCCAACCTCTAGTATCAGTTGTAGCATTATTTTTCCAAGAATTATATTCACCTTCATTATAAAACTTAAGTTCTTGCTGTCCTTTTTTTGCCTTTAAAATTGGCGTATTCATAAAACCAATAAATCCTGGAATATGTGCTAATGTTGACCATTCGTTTTGAAACAAATTAATACATAATCCTTTAATATGCGATCCATCTAAATCCTGATCAGTCATAAATATAACTTTGCTATATCTTAGTGACTTATTTACATCTTCAATAGTCTTATATTCTTTACCAGTTTCTAATCCTAATATCTTCTTAATTTCAGTAATTTCCTTATTTTCAGATACCTTCTTTACAGCTTCACCTCTTACATTCATTACCTTACCTTTCAAAGGATATACTCCAATTGTATTTCTGTCTTCTGATGATAAACCTGAAATAACTCCTGTCTTTGCTGAATCTCCCTCACAAAAGATTAGCACACATTCTCTTGATTTTTCAGTTCCTGCCCAATTAGCATCAGTCAGTTTTGGAATACCACGAATGGACTTGGATTTAGTTCCATCAGTCTTCTTTGCGGCCTTATTTTCCTTGACTTCTGTTAATTGCAACGCAGCATCCATTACTCCCATTTTAGCAACCTTTTCAATAAATTTATCACTGACTTCACATTTAGATCCAAACTTAGATGATGGAGTATTCATAAAGTCTTTTGTTTGACTATCAAATGCTGGGTTCTCAATATCGCAACGAATAAATAATATAAGTTGCTCCTTGATTGAATTAGGATTGACCTTTATCTTCTTTTTCTTCTCAATAAATTCACACAGCTTTCTAGTAATTTGACCTAATATATATTCAACATGTTTACCACCTTTTGCTGTATGAATACCATTTACAAAAGATACTTGTATAAATTCATTATTTGGTGTTAATGCTACAGCATATTCCCAACGCGGTCCATCTTCTTCATATACGCGAGGAGACACATTTTTATCACCGATATACAAGTCAATATATTGTTGAAAATTCT
>Ga0255207_1000039_pt1 | contig 35245 bp, 34 predicted proteins | sample Miss_Miss_RepA_8_2_FD_183043 | JGI IMG/M metagenome (GOLD analysis project Ga0255207, IMG submission 183043) | Freshwater microbial communities from Mississippi River, Louisiana, United States - Miss_Miss_RepA_8d | ecosystem: Environmental > Aquatic > Freshwater > River | place: USA: Louisiana... | reverse complement strand
GTCACAAATTTTGTAGCTACTCTAAATTTTTTGTGACCATAATTTTTCTTAGCATAATGCTCATATTTTTGAGTAATAAAATATATGTCGTGACCATAAATTGAGAGCATAATTATTTTTAATACATCGCCACATTTTGACACCATAATAGTTACAAATTTTTATATTATAATACTTATTTGTGGTATAATATAATTACATTTAAATTTCAATAATATATATTTTCAATAGACACGTGTAAAAAATAAAATGTGACGTAAAATTGTGATAAAATACAAAAAAAAATTATAATTATATTTAGGAAACGGGCTTGCCCATACCTACGGTGTTTCCTAAATATAATTCAAGGATTTAAGGAACCTCTTTATAAGTATTTAAAATATTATGTAGTCTATGTTTTATATTTTTTATTTCGTCTTTTGATAATTTTATTTTTTCAGGTTTAGAATTATCTTGAAAAACATATTCTTCAATCTTATCTTTTTTATTTATTTTAGGCTTATTAATATTTTTACTTTTATCATATAGATCACTAAAAATATAGTCAAAATATCCATTACTTAATTGACGTCTATTTACTATTCCCATTTTTTCTAGACTGTATGCTATTGACCCCGGTGTTCTTTCCAAACAATTTCCTATTTCTATTATATTTTTATTTTCTATTGTATACATATTTCTTATTATATTATCATTATCATCAATAAAATATTCTTTTATTTCTATTTTATCCTTTTTATTTTTAGTTTTAATTTTTGGTTTTTTTAATAGTGTTTCTCTACACCATGCATATCCTCTAACATTTTTCCAACCATATATTTCCATGTACTCTAATGTCTTATCCCTTTCATCATAACAAGTTTTTTCTTGTATTACTTCTCTTATTTTAATTGGCTTATATTTCTTAGTATATATAGAACCATTATTTGTAAAATGTTCATTCATTCTTTGTATAAAATTACTTGTTCTACCAATATAATAATGGTTATCTTCTAATTCTAATACATATATATAATTTTGTGTTAAATCTATATTATCTATATTATCTAAAACATTTAATATATTAAATGACATTATTATTATAGTCATCACTTGTTTTTAATTTCTTATTTATAATCTTCTTTTTCTTTTCTATAATATTTGGTACATTTAATTCGATCTTCATAGGTTCACTAACTAACAAAAGTTCTTTAAATTTAAAACCAATAAACTCTATTGAACCCTTTTTGCTTTTCTCATTGTATTTATCCACATCAATAAACATCTTAGCATAATTTTTGAAATCATCTATTAATAACTTATGCTCTTCAACATATTCTTTATTATCTTTCTTAAATCGTGTCCATATTTCGGTTGATGATAATGTCTTTTCTATGTTTTCATCAATCTCTATATTTTGTTCCCACCATTCTTTTATTTTTATATTCTTATCTGTTTCACTTTTCATTATTTCATTTGACAATAGTGATAACGCATCTACTATATCATTTTCAATATCTTTAGTTATTTGTGACATACCCATTACACTTCGCCTCAACTCACTTAACCTTTTTTGAGCTGTTTTAATTTTTTGGACTACATTATAGTCTCTTTCTATATTGTCTTGCATATCTTTTTCTTCTACTTTTGTTTTACTTATCATTTTTTGTAACTCATTTGTAATACTCCATACATTTCTTAGTACATCTACTGGATTTCTATTTGCATTTAAATTATTTACTATTACAATACATTTTAAACCAATATCTGTAACAATCCACTTATACATTATTGGAAATCTATTCCAATCAGACACATTTGAATCGTATGATATTAACCACGCAAAATCCATTGTATTATTTATACTCAAATCATGTTCTATCTTATCTAATTCTTTTTTCTGAACTGAACTTGAATAGTTTTTTAAATCAACTAACACATTAAAATCTTTAAAAAAAAGATGTATATCTCCTTTATGAGCCTGGTGAGCCTTTTTCTCCAATTTGTAACCAGGAAAATCTTTAAATGTCTCTGACATTAATACAAACGCATCTTCGCCTTCATCACCTAGTTTTTTACTTGTCTTTACTTCATTTTGTTTCAAAAATTTTTCATAATTATCCATTATTTTATTTATTTGTTTATCCTTTTCTTCTATAATAATCCTGTTTTTTGCTCTTTCTTTTTCAACTTCAGAACTAACAAATTCACTATTTTCGGTTTCATATACTTTTAATTGTTTTCTTAGTAATATTATTTGTTGATCCATTTGTTCTATTTGTTTTTTATATATATTTGATATTTCTTCTGAAATTTTACATTTTAATTCCTTCTCAACTAACAAATTTGTTTCTAGTTTTTGAATTATTTCCTTTGTTTCATCCTTTATTTTATTATATATTTCTTTTTGTGTCAAACCAGCTACTGCTTGACGACCCTCTTTTAAACAATTACTACCAATTTTTAACATTAATATGTTCTCTTCTGGTGTAAATGTACTTATTATATCTGGTAATACATCGTCTTTTGGTATTGTTATATTTATAGTTCGTAATGACATCCTATAAATATACTAATAAATTACCTTTATGTTTATTTTGTTCTTATTTTTGTCTATTTTTGGGTCTTTAAAATCAAACTAACTAACAAAAATGAAAATAATAAGAATAAGAAGAACAAAAAGAAAAGATATTAATACTTTATCTCGTGCAAAATACTGATTATATATTTATTAAAAAAACACTTAAAATATATATTATAATAAATAATATGTATTATTATCCATTTTATTTACATTTTATAAATTTATTATCATTTACACATTATAATAATATTAATAATAATAATATTACTGATGAACCACTTGTTTTATGGTCTATCAAACGATTTAGTTATACTAGGTATAAAGGTACAAAAACTTTTACAGCATCATATAATTATTATACGCAAAATTATGAATTTGATGGGAAAAAATATATATCATATGACGATGTTATTAATGCGGCATTAAATGTATAATATACTGATGTTTGAAATATTAAATTATGGTAAAACTATTGATTTATTGAAATATTAAATTAATAAAAAATCAAACGAACTAACAAATATACTTAAAAACTATTTATATTTAGAATATATAAATGGCTATTAGACGTCTACAAAAAGAATTAATTGAAATAAAAAAAGACACTCCAGCTAATTGTTCTGCTGGATTAATTAACCCTGATGATCTTTTTACTTGGCAAGCTACTATTATTGGACCTACTGAAACACCATATGAAGGTGGAATGTTCAATCTTAGAATATTTTTTCCTCCTGATTATCCATTTAAACCACCCAAAATCACATTTCAAACCCGTATTTATCATCCAAATATTAATAGCAATGGTGAAATCTGTTTAGATATATTAAAAACACAATGGAGCCCTGCGTTAAGTCTAACTAAAATATTACTATCTTTATGTTCGCTTTTATCTGATCCTAATCCTAATGACCCATTAGTACCTGAAATAGCCAAAATATATAAAACTGATATTGAAGAATTCAACCGAATTGCTAGAGAACATACTATTAATTATGCATAATTAAATAGTAGTAACAAAATCCTTGTTTTTGTAATAATATCTTCTAATTTCATTTATCATTGTTTGTTTACTATTTTCATCTTTAATTAATGAATCTACAAAACTACAGGCCATAGTCACAAAACAAACTAATATCTTAAATAACTCATACTCTTCTATATTTTCAAAATCTGTATAATCATTACGTTCAATATCATCATAAAATGGTTCTAAATCCTCTTCTACTAAAAATTCTATACGCTGACGTAAATATAAAATTGTTGACATTATTTTGACAAATGTTGGTATTTTTATACCAGTATTAATATCAGGCTGTTTTAAATAATCATCTAGAAATGTGTATTTATCCATCACTTCAAATACCATATGTTTCATTTTTTCAACATTTGTAGAAATTTCAACTTCCATTTTATTATTTTCCATAATTAAATATATTTTATATATTTAATTATTCAATTTTTTGTATTATTTACGCCTAATTGTTTTATTTCTATGCGTTAGTTTATGATCTTTTCTTGTTTTATTTTCTCCACCAAGTAATAATTTTAGATTTGCTGAACACCTTTCTATCTTTAAAGGCTTATCAGCAAACTTCTTATTTTTTTTTAACGAATAATAGTTAAACTCATATAAATATGCTGGATCAGAAATATTATATGTATACTCTTTAACTAAATCACTTGCATAAAAAATTGGATTTTTAGTTGGTGTATTTGAGAATCTTGACATAGTTTTTGATGTTCGCTGTGGATCAAAAACATATACAAGATCATTTTGCTTAAAAACAACAATAAAATGTCCTATTTCTGCATCCCAAGCAATACGAACAAATGTTGCCATATTATTTTCTAAATTTATAGCAAAAAATTCTACTAATTCATCTACTGATATTGGATTAATCATGTCTGGATTATAATAATATCTAGTACGTAAATCAGTTTCTTTTAGACCAAATATGCGACATATGTGTTTTCTAACTGTACCTAGGTCTAGTCCTACATCTGTCATATTCAAAGCATTTCTAGCTATATTTACACTTTTTGCCCCTTTTAATGCTTCATTTCTATCTAACAAACCAAGAGCAAACAATGTTTGAAAACCACAGTCATTACCTACTCTATTTGGATTTGCTAAATTACGATAATTACTAAATAACTCAATTGGATTGTCTATTTTTATTCTGAACATATTATCTCTTGAACGATTATGTGTACCAACCATGGTTATTTCATTTTCTTTTGTTAATTGACGATATGTTGTTCTTGGACTAATATCATCTTCATTTTCTGGGCTTATAGACACATATTTATATAATTCCTTTATACCTTCTTTTTTATAAAGTTCAAGTACATATTCTGGAGAAATTTCTCCACTTAATAATAAAAATGGTGTATCATCAGGCCAATCTTCAAGGTTCCATCTAAATTCAACTTCAGCTGTGTGTCCATTATTATTTTCACTGTGTATATCTGCGCCATTTACTATTAAAGTAGCAATTAATACAGCAAGTTCTCTTTGTAGTTCTTTATCATCATCATTATAATAATGAATACCAGCAAAGGTATAATATAATGATGTGTCACCATTAGCATCTTTTTGATTTACATCAGCTCCTGCTTTAATAAGCATTTTAACAGCATCTAGATTTCCTAATTTGGCAGCAATATCAAGTGCTGTTTCATTATTTAATGTACTTCCAAGGTTTACATCCGCACCATGATTAATAAGAAATTTTATTACATTTATATGATTTGCTTTGGTCGCAAAATATAATGGAGTAGCACCATCATAAAATCCATTAATATCTATTGTCGGAAGCAATTGTTTTAATATTTCAGTATGTCCATTTTTACATGCTTCAATAAAGTGATACATATTTACTGAACTACTTGTTTTTGATCTTCCTGATTTTAATGTTTTTGATTTTGATGATTGTCTTAATTTTATAGATTTACTATGTGACATACTTATATATATAAAGAAAAAACTATCTAAATTTTATGATGAACTAACAAAATGTATTAAATTTTAATTCTTTTCAATAACTACTTCACGTGCTACATTGCGAATAATTTGCGCCATATTTTTACTTTGTTCTTCACTAGAAATTCCCGACATTGCGTTTGAAACAATACGTAAATATTGGTCATTTTTCTTAGAGGTTGGATCTCTACAATTTGGATTAGCTTCTGCCCACGCAGCAATTTGTCGTATATTTTTGTTAGTAACTTGTCGCACAGCAGCCTTCATTTGTTCATTATTTTCGTCATCTCTTGTCCATGTATTATTTGATTTTATATAAATCACTTCACGTTTTAAATCACTGCAATGAATAGGGCGTTTAAATTTATCCATATCTTGTAGATTTTTAAGTATAATTTTTGAAATACCATCAACATAACCTAGTCGACCGGTGTCTTCTAAATCAGACAACTGAAGTTTAATTGAATCTACAAATTCATTGATATTTAAAGCATCTTTACATTGTTCATTTAAGAAAAATTGTAAATTAAATGTCTTATTATGTGAATTATTATGAATATTATTACTAGTAGTTGTATTATTTACAGGTTGTAAATGTTTAAACATTTCAATCATTGTAGTTTTCATTTCTTTCATAAACATCATTAACATCTCTTTTTCACTAATTTTATCTAAATCATTATCATGTTCTTGAACTAACTCTATATTTGCATCCTTATCTTTTTTATCAATATCTTTTTTATCAATATCTATCTTAGTATCTGATGGCACAGCATTTACCATCTCACATGTTTTTTTATGTCTATAATAACCACTATCATATTTATAAGTTTTTCCACAAATACATTCAAATAAAGTTGATGGATTTTCGGTGGTTCCGGTAGGGTTTACTATCATTTGATGTTTCGTAGTGGAAAGATGACGGATATATTGACTTTTTCTACATGATAAATAGTTACAACTTTCACAAAAGAATTCACTTTGTTTTTTTTTGTTCATCGGAACTATCATATAATGACCAAAGAAAAGTTCCTAAAGATTTTTCCGCAAAAAATCAAAAATTATCGTAACAATTTTTCTTTACAAAAAAATAAATTTTAGACCATTTAGGTCATAAAGTGATTTTTGGGCCTTTTTTTGAACTAAATTTACTATCCTATTTTTGGACATTTTTAAAAATGTCCATTTTTCGATTCCCTTTTGACTTTTTAGAAAATATTTATGACTGAAAAAAATGGTTAAAATATGTGCCTATTTTTTATGATCATTATGGATTAAAATTATTATTAAAATAAAAATCTATATTTTTCTCTAGCAAATACTTGAATTATTTAGATTTTGCTATTTTAAGAATTTCAATTAATATTTCTTTAATTTCATTATTTGATACATTTTTTGATAAATTTACATCACAATTATGTATATTTTTATGTTTCCATAATCCCTGTCGATGTTTATATGTATTGCCACATATACAATTATATTGTTTTATATTAGTAGTAGTATCTTGCATATTATGTTTATGTTTATCCGTTAGTAAATGTTTATTATAATTACTTTCCTTATTAGTTTTATAATCACAATTATTACATATAAAGAGCCAATTTTGTTTATATGAATTTTCTAATTCGGTCATATATAGTAAATAAAGTTTGTCTTTATTATGCTTACTTTATCTAATTATATTTCTAATAAATAATATATTATATTTAAAAGCAACTTAAAGAACTTTAAGTTCGTTTCTAATATATATTATTTATTATCCTTCTTTTTCCGACCGCGTTTCTTTTTAATAGGTTCATTATCCTTGCTATTATTATCACTTGCAGTAGATGATGTATCGCTTAGTGATTGTTCATTAACAGGTTCAGATGATAATGTGTTATCTTCTTCTGTTTTAACTTCATCTACTTTCACTTCTTTCACTTCTTTCACTTCCTCTAATTTCACTTCTTCATCCACTTTTACTTCTTCTTTCACTTCCTCCACTTTTATTTCTTCTTTCACTTCCACTTTCACTTCTTCTTTCACTTCCTCCACTTTTATTTCTTCTTTCACTTCCTCCACTTTTACTTCTTCTTTCACTTCCTCCACTTTCACTTCCTCCACTTTCACTTCTTCTTTCACTTCTTCTTTCACTTCTTCTGTTTTAACTATAGTTTCCTGAACAACAGTAGTTGTTTCATCAACTCTAGTTTCATTATCACTTGTAACAGTTACTAAAGCTTCTAAATTTGTTAAATTTGTATTTACAGTACTAACATCTTTACAGAACATGTTGCCCATTTTTATAAACCTTATATATAATTATTTCTATATTTTGACGACAAATAATTATAATTTTACCTATGTTTACTTTTATTATTTCTCTTTTTATTATGTCTTTTTGTATATCTTTTACGTCTTCTTGAACCACCACCAATACTAATACCCTCCTCTACTAATCCCGATTGTATAGTCTCTTTTTGAGATACATTTAATACATTTGGTGCCATATCTATATTTAATAAATAAAATACAGCCATAGCTATCATATTTGTATCTTTACAATTTGGACGATCCTTTAGTTCTTCGGAATAACTACGTACATTATTCTTTTTTGATGAATAAAATGCTCTATATAATGACCAATCAATTGCAATTTTTGCTCCACTCATAGTTTTAATACTTCTACATGTTTCTGGTGTACAATTTGGAAAATTTTCTAAAGCTTTTACTATTATTTTCGCATTTTTCTCATAACAATTTCCTGTTCCATCACCATTTGTACTTAATTCATTAGAACATGGATCAATAATAATTTTTGGGTCAAGTATCATAATAGTAAAAAATGGCAATGCTGTTTGGCGTGTTCTTGCCAAATCAGAAGCAAATACAATATTTATTGTTTCATCATTTCTATCTAAAATTTTTTTTAATACTTTAGCCGATGTTATTGCTTGATCTCGTCCAATATTAGTTACTGATGTATCATACATATTTACTCTAATTTTTGATACATTATGTTCTGCTTGTCCATGTCTTACAATATAAAATTTAATCATATTTTTTTCAGTTTTATTTCTAAGATTAGCTAAATCTTCTGGTAATATATTTAAAAGACTAATATTTCCTATAATAGGTTCAAATAATATATCACCTTCATTATATCCTAAACTATTAGGACTAAATACTTCTTTTACATAGTATGGCTTATCAATTGATATTTTGTTAGTTTCTTCATCACTAAGTAGACCATTAAACACTAATTCTATTTTAAATTGTTTTGTTTCTAAATCTAATGATAAACATAATATAGCACAATTTTTAAATCTTATTTTTTGTGCTGAAGGTCTTAATTTTTCAATAAAGCATTGAATTATATTATTATGTGTTACTAATAAACAATTAAAGCTCATTTATTTGCTACAATATAGTAATATTATTATTATTTAAAAATACTTTTGTTAGTATATACAAAAATATAATGTCTAAAAATCAAGCATCACATGTTTATTTATTACTATCTAGCGATAATTCCACGTATATTGGCGCCACTGTAGATTTAGATAGGCGGCTAAGACAGCATAATAAGGAAATCAAAGGCGGCGCACATGCTACAGGATCCAAGGTAGAAAAAGGTGAAACTTGGATTAGAGCAGGACATGTATCAGGGTTTCCAGATTGGCAATCAGCTCTACAATTTGAATGGCGTTGGAAACAAATTAGTCGCAAATTGCCTTCTAAAATGTTGCCATTGGAGCGCCGACTTGTGGCGCTTGATATGCTGCTAAAATTGGATAGACCAACGACAAAGGCCAAAGCATATATCGAGTGGGAAAATATGCCGGAAGTTATAATGGAAGACGGAGAAGCAAGAACTTTATATGAAAAAATTACGTGTAAAAATAGTATAAATAATAATACAAAATAAATGCTAAAAGCTGTAAATACTTATATTATGTACATATTATATATATACTATAATATATGACAGATAATTTTGATGAAACGCAATATAAAATTGATAACAATTATTTAGAAGAAATATCACAAAAATCAGTACTTAATTTTTTTGGAAGTTGGACAAAAGATGCTAACATTCTTAGATCACAATTTACAAATGCTATGCCATTTGAACATGTTGTTATTGATAATTTTTTAGAAACATCATATGCATTAAAAATCTGCGAGTTATTTCCTCAGTCAATAACTGGTTGGCATGAATATAAAAATCCAATTGAAGTAAAATATACATTTGATAATATTAATGAACTAACACCTGAACTAAAGAATTTTTTTTATTATTTGTCAACACCTGAAATAACAAATATTATGTGCAATATAACAGGTATTGATAATTTAGAATATGACAAATATTTACATGGTGCTGGACTACATAAACATCCACGTTATGGAAGACTAAATATTCATTTAGATTATGAAAAACATCCAATATCAGGTAAAGAGCGAAGATTAAATATTATATTATTTATTTCTAAAAAATGGGACAATAAATGGAATGGAGCAAATGAATTATGGGATAAGGATGTTACTAGATGTGTAACAAAAACAGAAATTGAATTTAATAGGGCTATTATTTTTAAGACAAATGATATATCATGGCATGGATTACCTGATAAAATACTTTGTCCTGAAGGTATATATCGTAATAGCTTAGCATACTATTATGTTTCTCCTTTAAATTCAAAAAAATCAGATGATAACTATCGTAAAAAGGCTAAATTTGTTAAAAGACCTGAAGATAAATATGATGAAAATATTCAAAAATTATATGATATTAGACCTCATCGCAGAATTACAAAAGAAGATATGAAAACAATTATGCCAGATTGGACTACTGAATTATAATAAATTTATAAATATATAATAAATTTTTATTGTTTAAATATAGTTAATTTTATATTATTGTATATAATATAAAATGAATTTTCCTGTAGAATTTAATCCACAAATTTATAAAAATGAAAACAGACATTTAGCAAATATGAACGAAACACAGTTAATTGAACATTATAACTACTATGGATATAATGAAGGATTGATTTCTAATAATATTAAAAACAGAATAGATTTTATTAATTTAATTCCTAAGGATAAAATGATATTAGAAATTGGACCTTTAGCTTTTCCTTCTATGCCAGTAGGCGAAAAAAATATTCATACTGTTGATTATTTTTCAAAAGAAGAATTAAAAGAAAATTATAAAAATGATCCAAATGTTAATATTAATAATATTTGTGATGTTACATATGTTTTAAAAGGTAAAACAAGATATGATGAAGTAATACCAAAAATTTTTGACTATTGTTTTAGTTCTCACAATATTGAACATGTACCATGTTTAATATCATTTTTAAATAATGTTTCAAGTATATTAAAATCTGACTCATATTTTTTCTTATGCATTCCAGATTATCGCTATTGTTTTGATCATTTCAGAACCCCATCAAATATATTTGAAATATTAGATAGCTATTATAGTAGTAGAGATAAGCCTTCACCAGCAACAGTATTAGAAAATAAATATTTACTTTGTCATAATGATAGTAATAAACATTGGGATAAATTTCAATCATCATTTAATAATACATTTATTAGAATTAATGAGGAAAGGCAATTTTTAAATTCTCAAAGTGTAAAAATTATTGATGAAATTGAAAATATAAAAAAATTATATGAAAAATCTAAAAATGAATATATTGATTCTCACTGCTGGAAATTTACACCATATACTTTTAGAAATATTATATATATATTATTCAATACAGGATTTATAAATCTTAAAATAGATAGAATATATAAAACATTAAAAGGATCAAATGAATTTTATGTTATAATGAAAAAATAAAAAATACAAAATACTTATAAATTTGGTAATAATCGTTCAGACCATTTTTTAAAATACTCATCTTTTTCTTCTTCAGTAGTATATAATTTAAAATATTTATCATTTTTTAATGAAATATTAAAATAATGATTAGGAATGTAATAATATTTTTTAAATAATTTATAGACATTTTTATAGTCTTTATTTTCACTAATATTATCCGGAATAATATTTACATTCATTTTAAATATATTACTCAAAATTTTATCCCATATATCAATATCAGTAAAACGAAGTTTTATAAAATGAATATTATTTTTTGATACCATATTATATTTTTTTTCAAAATCAAAAGAACTAAATTCATCTAATCCATAATACTTCATAATTTCATCTATTGATTGGAATTCTTCAATATTATATAAACAATTATGATTAAAATAGGTTATTAGATCTTGTATTTTATTACATTTTTTATAATTTGGACAAAACTTTTCAATACTTTGAAAAAAAAGATGATATTTTTCTTTCAATGGGTGTTCTATATACATCAATTATGTAGATATTTTTGTTAGTTTTTGAATTATAATCAATTACATCAAAAATAGTGTATTTTGTTTGTTTATAAAAATTAACAAAATCATCTTGATTATGTACATGAAATGAATTATAATACTGACTAAAGGTTTTGTGTAATGTCATACTTCCACATTTTGTAGAACAATAAATAAATACCTGAATATTTTTAAAACTGTTATCAATATCAATAGATGATGTCATATTAATTTATATAATAAATATATAATTTATATTTGTTATAAATACTAGATAATCCTTTTAATTTTAGTAAAAGGTAATAATGTCATTTGTTTTAATCTTTTATATAAAATATCATTTGTAAAAAAAATATTTAATCCCTTATTTATACTAAGTTCTCCAATATTTAAAAAACAATTCTTAGTTTTAAACCATGTAGTCATTTTTAATTCATAATGATCAATTACATCATTTTGATTTTTTATTAAATGTTTTTTTTTATTATAATTACGTATAAATAATGGTATAACGTTATATTTTAATACAAATAAATATGATTGATAATGATATTGTTGCTGTGTAGAATCATTATAGCCATAAAAATCTACATTGTATTTATGTGCCAAATTAAAAAAATGATTAATTGGTGCATGTATTATAAATGAGTCATTAGTAAAAACTACATAGTTATATGTATAGTATTTTACATTTTCTAAAGCATTTATCCATTTTCCAAAATCATAAGTAGAAAAATTCTGTGTTTCAGTATATTTAATATTATTATATTTTGAACATTCTGCTATAATTTGCTGATTATATGGTAATCCAATAGTATTTATTAATAAAATATCAATGCATTCATAGTCAAAATATTTGATATTTCGTTTTATAGCAGATAATTTAATTTCTGAATCACAATGACATGCCATAATAACTAAATATTTAACATTATTTTCATTTGGATTATAATTATTTGATCTTTTTTGGAAAAATTTTGAATTACAATACTTTGTTAAAGCTATATCATTCATAATAGTAATATAATAATCAATATTTAAAAATAATAATTATAACATAAAAACAAAAAGATAAATTAAATATATTTTTATTATGATTTAAATATAATAATAATAAGAATAATATAAATATTAAGTTTAATTAATAATGAGAAAACAGATAAAAATACAGCACATTCATATATTGAATTATATGAAAAATTATTAAATAACAAAAGATATTTATCTAAAAATATTTTAGAAGTAGGTGTTCAAAGAGGTGGAAGTATCAGGTTATGGCATGATTATTTTGAGAATGCAACTATTTATGGATTAGATGTTAATCTTTCATATGATAGTATATTGAATGAGCCTAGAATAAAAGTATTATTAGCGGATGCTTATGATGAGAAATTTTTTAAAAATAATTTTCTAGGAAAAATTCATTTTGATATGATGCTAGATGATGGACCTCATTCATTAGAAAGTATGATACAATTTATAAAATTATATTCTCAGGTATTAGCCGATAATGGTATCTTAATTATTGAAGATGTACAATCTATTAGATGGCTTGATGAACTTCAAAAGGCTGTACCTGAACATTTAAAGCAATATGTAGAAACATATGATTTACGACATATTAAAAATAGATGGGATGATATTGTATTTGTAATAAATAAACAAAAATTACAAAATAATTAATTAGATACTAAATTATAACGGCAAGGAAAATAGCCATTATCTGCAAAATATTTATATGAACCAGTTGATTTACGACAAACATCGCCTGGTTGATGCTCTGCATACTCATAAAAAGCATCACTATCTATCCATCCACCAAATAATAGAACATGTTGACTAGGTTTTAATATAGCATCACCCTTTTTCATATCAGACTTATTAATTTTAGTACATATTTCCTGCATATTTCCAGTCCAATGTCCGCCACCAGATGTAGATGAAGCCCAACAATATGATACATAACCACTACAGTCTTGTCTATAACCATCTGTTGTAGCAGATTGTGAATATGGTACTTTTTGGTCAACCCAAACTTGTGCGCGTTGCATTATTTGATCACGAGTAATAGATGATGCTGTTAATGTAGAATTTATATCAAATGCACTATATGATGATAAAAATGTAAATAAAAATAAAGACAAATAAAGAAACATTATATAATTAGTTTAGAAATATTTAAGTTCTAAACTAATTTAAAACAAAATACACAATACACTTGTATATTCAATATTAACATTTACACAATATTTAGCAATTTATTCATATACTCAATTTCAGCTTGTTGTGTAGATATAATATTTTCAGCAAGTCTTTTCACACGTTCAGATTGTGTTTTCTGTAAAATTTCATCACTTGTTAGTAAAGCCATTGAATGATGTTCAATCATTTCGCTTAAATACTCTTTATCATAAATATATACTTGATATCTATATAAATAAATAAATATACCAATTATAAGCCCTAGAAATAAGTAATAAAAAATACTAATAGAACCCATATGAAAGTCATACATAGCTACTTCTAAAATTCCCATGCTAAAAGCCATAACACAAGACATATAAAATTTACCCAAACTTGCACGAATATTAAGTGACTTATTTGTCATCAATAAACTCATTAAAAAAAATTGGATTATAAAACTTCCCAAAATCATTATAAATAATGAAAGATGTAAGTTCATTTATTATTATAATACAAAATAAACAAAAAAATAATTCATTATAATTATAATAAATTATTTAAAATGATAAATAATTGAATATACTAATTATTTTAAATAGTATTATTATTCAAGTTATTAAATGCCATATACTCATCAATGTCATCACTAGATGTATAAGTTGTTTCCGGCATTAATTTAACAAATTGTGTAAATGTTGATATATTCATTAACTTACCAAAAGCATTAACTACATATAAAGGAGAACCATCGCCAGAACGTAAATCAATACGATTAGGATAATTACAAACAATCATTCTAAATGGAGATCTATTACTAACACCTAAAATATGTGTTATTTTTTCCTGTCCAATAGTTGATAAACAACTCATACTGAAATCTAATTGTTTTTCTTGTACTGTCTTAGTTGACCAATCATTATCAACTACCCAAGTCAAAGAGTTAAAGGTAGCATCTGAAGCCTTTGTTGCACATACATTAATAAAATTAAAAGGAGTAGAAGTTAAAACATTTGACTTAGTTTTTAATATAACAGTTGCGGTTTCTCTTGTAGACGCATTAAATCCTAAGTTTTGTATAAAAAACTGAGCAGCATTTGTAGAAAAATCATAACCTGTACCCGTAGTGTATCTAACAAATTCAGCAACTAAATCACCATTATTATTTGTAGTAAATGTGTGACCATATAATACTAATTTGATAGAATCTCCAGTTATTAAATCTAAATGTCTATTTTCAATTGAAACACTATCTAAATTCATAAAAGGTAAAAATCCTTCTGTTTCAATATTAATAACATTGTTTCCAAATTGTCCGTAAAAATCTTCTGTTGATAATCCAGGAGAAATAATAGTGTAATCTTGTGTAAAGGATAAATCATATGACATGTCACTGCGTGAATTAAACTTACCATCAACAAATGTATTATCAAACTTATTATAAATATTTGTATCAATTGCTATAGAAGTATCAGGATCCGTAATACTATCTACAACACCATCATAATTATCTACATCATAGTTCTTTAATTTATGAATATATCCATCATAAACAGTGTTAATTAATAGTCCGTTATCTAATGTAGAATGCGCTGAATAACCCTTATATAACTTAACATTTACTTTATTACTAGGAATATATATGTTTCGTTTATTCATAGCTGAATTATAAACTCTATTAATATATTTTTCATTATTATTAAATTCAACAGTCATATCATTTATAACACGAGTTCCTAAAACTAAGCCATTACTTGTTCCAAAACCAGACGCAAAAGGATTATGAGAATTAATTTCCAAGTTAATATCAAAATATCTTGTTGTTCTAGTAGCAGTATTAAAATTATATGGCATGCTAATAATATTATCTGTAGCAATAGCTTCAATAACATGCTGAGGTCTAGGTAATAAAAAGTATCCAATAAAATCTTGTACTATAATTGGAGCAAATTTAGCAAATAGATGAGACTCTGTTACTCCATCAGGGTGTAATATATGTCTACCTTCATTTAAATCAGCATATGTTATAGTATCAATTCTGGTTGCTGCTGACCAGTCAAATGAAGCTGGGTCACCTACATATTGTTCAGCAAGATAATCAATTTGCATTGGAGGTGTTGTATAGTAAAAATCAAATATTTCCTCTATAGTATTTCTAATCCAAACTCTGGAAGCAACAATATTCATAGCATTAGAACCTGTGTAATTTCTAATAGAATAATAGTTTGTAAATACTACACCTTCAGCACTAGTAACAGCATTTACATCACCTAAATTAGTAGTATTAAAAGGATTACTAATAGTCCATTTATACGCATCAAAAAGAATAGTAATGGGTTGGCTCATTACAACATCTTGACTAGTATATGAAGTATTTACATTTCTAAATCTAGAAAGATTACCATTAAATTTAAGATTTAAGTCACCTATAGTTCCACTTAAATCATCAACAATATGTGTAGAACCATTATACAAATTATCAGCAGTATCATTGTATGTTGTAACAACACTACTAGCATCAGTATTTACTATTTTCATATTAATTTGAGTAGGTGTGCGTGTCCATCTAAACTCCTCATAAGTAGCAGGAGAAACAGCGGTTCTAACAGAGTTACCACGATAGAAATTAATATCAATATTACGAGCAAAAGAATCTCCAATTACTAAGCCATTGTCAAATGTAACTTCAGTAACACTATCATATGTTCCAGCATATCCATTATATAAAGAAGCTTCTAAATAATCACCTAATAATGTATAATTTGCATTATCAAGAATGGCAGTATAGAAAATAAATGTTAATTCAATACCATCAATAACTTGTAATTTAGTTAGAGTATCAGCCATCTTATATGTATCAACTGAAGTAACAGTCAAATCTTCAGTCCAAGAAGCACCATTTGCATCAGGAACAGTAATAGTTACATTCTTATAACTTTCAATAATATGAAATACAGGTCTGCGCGAAAATAACACATTAAAACTAGAAGTAGCTTTTACTCCATTTGTTACAAAATTAGCCCAAACAACTCCATTACTATCAGTAACAGTAATAGTTACATCTGGTTGTGTAGAAGGTTGACCAGGTACAGGACTAGATGTTACAGTAGCAGTCAAAGAAACAGATGTACCACCATTAGGCATTAAAATTGATGATACATCATTAGAGTTAGCCCAAGCAGTAATATTCTCAGCATCTGCTAAAGTATTAATATCCCATTTTTTAGCAGCTACAGAGTAACTAGTAAGTCCAGTACCAGTACTTAATTCAATATAATATAGTGGTTGATCTAATACAACATTATTATTTGAACTAGTAGTAATATCAATAGATGCATCAATACTACCAGCATTATTATTTAATGTAAAAGTAGTAAAACTTCCATGTGCACCATCAAAGTCATATGAAGGACTTACATCAGACCAGCCACTTACAGAAGAACCATCTCTCTTTTGAACAACCGCAGTAAAACAATATAAATTAGAAATAGCAAGATTTAATCTTGATGTTCTTCCTGTGCCAATAATCTGTCTACTAGCCTTTGATTGACCATAACCTAAAGTATTAAGAGTAGATAAATATGAAGAAGTTAAATTAATATATTTTATATAACTATCAGGTAGAACAGTTCCATTTGTTTTATGTACTAATGTATGATATACTGTTCTAATAACAAGTTCTTTACCGGTTATTTTTATATTTTTATAAGCTCCAATATTAAAAATAAAACTAGGTGTTGTAGTTCTAGATTCAACATTTCTAACTAAATTATAATTACCTAGCAAATTTTGAACAGCAGGTGTTAAACCATCTGCAAAAGTATAATCACTAGATAAAGTTAATACATCTGTAGAAGGTGCTGGGTTTGTTCCAGTTAAACTAATATCACTCTCAAGAATAGTACCAGAACCAGATAAACCACTATAAGACCAACTGTAGGTTATAGAAATATTTAGACTATCTTGATTATCAGATGTACTATTTGTTGCTAGTGTGAAGTTAATAGGAATAATACCTGTATTTCCAGTGGAAGATGAAACATTTGTCATAATGTTATTAATAGATTTACCAAAAATACCAGCAATGCCTAAATCTGTTTTTAAAACAGATCCACTAGATAAACTAGAAGACCAATTATTAGTAAATGCTGAAGACAAACCTGTTTTATTAGATAACTTGATACGTAAATCAGTAGTATTAGATTGAGATACATTTTCAATAGCATTATAGTTAATATTTGTTCCAATAACAGTAGCACTTGTATATGGTAAAGGTCCAGTAGCACCATCAACATATAAAGAGTCTTCATTACTTAAATATTGGGTATTAATTAAATGAATAATAGAAATCTCATTACTAGCTAATAAATTAGCAGCATTAGCGCTAGATGTAAATGTGTAATCTGAATTTGTATTAGTTCCAGAGTTACCATCTTGAAATACCGCAGCAAATCCATTATCTATTCCAATATAGTTTGAACCAGAAAATACAGCACCAGCTGCAGCAGTGCTAGGAAAAATTGTAGTAATATCAAAATTCTCATAATAACGTGAACGTCTATCATTAGGTAATATAGATGAGCTTAATACACCTTCACTAGCATCATATACAACTCTAAAATCAGTATAACTACTTGTATTTCCAAGATCACTATCAGCTCTATGATAAGCAGCAGAAACACTTGTACTAGGTTCAGTAAAATAACTTCTAACCCAGTAATCATTTTGATATTGAGACGCATTCAAATTTTCATCAGTATCATGAGGAACAGGATTTCCATTTACATCATTTGTAATTACATCAACACGATTAATTAATAAATCAGCATTAGAACCGCTAAATGTACGATTAGCAATAAGGTCACCATTCATAATTTCAACAGTTTGAACTGAATTATTAAAATTTTGTCCTTCTTCAGCACACTTACGCATATAAGTTGTATTACGTTTAACATCAGTATCATCAGTAGTAAATCCTCTAAAAGGACCAGATCCTACAATTGTACCATTGGTATAGTAACCACCTTGAACACCATCTCCAACGGTATTATAATCTTTTTCACGAATTGTTAAACGATATTCAGAACCAACATAAGGTAATTCATTTACGCTAAATAAATCATTAAATTCAGTCACTGTTAATGAAGTTGGTAAATTAGACCCAGGATCAGAAGGAACCATAGCCAATGTTGTTGTAGAAGAACCTGATGCAGAGCCAGAAACAACTATTGAATTAGGTTGTTGGGTTAATTTAACAGCACCAAAAAAGACCTCATCATTAGGTGCACTATGTTTATCATCAGCAATACCAATAAATCCAGAACCAAAACCAACATTATTTCCAAAATAATATTGTCCACTTGAATTAGTTAGTGAACTTGCAGCATTAGTAATATCATTACCAATACTTAACATATTATTTGTAGGGTCACGAGATACTATTTTCTCTGTGTAAATAGAATCAGTACTATTAAAAACAGTATGTTCATAAATAGACAAAGGATCTGTTTTATTTAAATCAGGATTTGCGGTTGCTAGGCCGCCATTTAAATAATTAGAATAGCGACTATTAACTGCTTTTTCAGCATTAAAATTAGATGAAGAACTATCAAAAGTTACAGTATATTTATTATCTATACTATCTTCATTATCTACAAAAATATGCTCAGTATTATCAGTTTGAATAACCAACTGAGAATCGTAGTATGAAGCAGAATCATTTGTTATATAAACACTACCAGAAGCATTTGTTCCTAAATTAGAACCAATAGAACCACTTGTTGTAGAAAAAGATAAATGAGCAGAATTATCAACAACACCTTTTAAATTATCATAATCATGTTGAGCAGCAATAGCAAAAACTGAACCTAAATCATGTTGTTGTTGATTAATTAAAAGATGTGTTAGCTGCTGTGAACTACCAGAAGCTGGTGTAATAAGAGAAAAAGATGTATTCATATTACCACTAGGGGCAGAAGTATTAAAAGTTTGAATGTCTTGCGACAACATAGCCTTAGCTAAAGCAGTTTCTGTTTCATTAATCATTCCAGTATCTGTTTGTTCATACTTAGTATACTTAGCGGCTGTATTATTATACAAGATAGTAGGAGGAGCCATTATATTAATACTGAACAAAAAAAAATGATAGTAAAATTTAAATATTATTTAATTAGAATAAATTAGAATTCCCTAAAAATTAAATATCTATCATTTTATTCTAAATATATAAAACATCTAACAAATCTTATATTTTCTACTTATAGCATATTTATATCCAATATCAACTAATTTTTGTCCATTATCAAAATTTAATGAATTATAGTCTTTTAAATACTGTGGACTAACAAAATATTTATTAATTTCACCAATCGGATTTTTACAGTTTTGATTAAGTGTTGCCAATGGATTATTAAAATTACTAAAAACAATGTCTAATGTGCGTTTAAACATATCTTTTAATGATGTAATTGGATTATTATTATATGTATAGCCTTCATATGGTGTAATATAAGTAATATTCAAATAATCTGTTTGTCCCTTTACTTGTAGTAATTCATTGCTCAATGTTCCACCATCGGCATATAATTGACCATTGTAATTTATAGGCGGAAAAATACCAGGAATAGCAGATGATGACATTAGTAATAATACCTTATTTACATCATCATTATCTTCAAATGTAAATACATCAAGATTTCCGCTGTATAAATTTGTAGCACCAATTAATGTATGAACAACTGGTTTTCCGCGCATGCCATTAATAACAGTTGTAAGTGTATTAAAAAGTGGTTCAGTATTTAATAATGATACACCAGTAAAAGGTTCTAAATTATATATTAGCAAATTATGTATGTTTGCATACATTTTCTCAGCAGCTTTAACACCAGTTTTTAAGTTAGAAAAATAAGATAAGAACCCAGCATTTAGAGCACCGGCTGAAATACCAGTATATAAATCATAAGATTTGGCATCTGTTTCTATAATGCGCTTTAAAATTCCAATTTCAACAGCACCAAACGAACCACCACCTGAAAGTGATAGCTGATTAAATGCGTTTGATATTGAACATAACTGGATAACTAGAGCAAAATACAATATAAAATTTAGTAATGATAACATTTGCTGTATTTTAGTATACTATTATAAAATAATATAAGCATATTTTTATATTATTTTATTTATTGATTTGTTAGTTTATCATTTTATCAATCTATTTGCACCGTCTTGTTTTATTATTTTTTTTTCTTATATTTTTAGTTATATTATGTTTTGATTTAATATATTTTTTAGCAAATTTAATAAGCTCACTTTTATTTTGAAGAATTAAATCAATAATATTTCTATAAAAACTGCGAAATTCACTGCGTCTTTTAGCTAGTTCATTAATATCAAACCATTTAATTTGTGTCTTTTCAAAGATTTTTGTATCACGAATAATTGATGATGCAAGACGTTTTTGTAAAAAACGTTGATTATTATTGTAATAATATGGTAAATACATATCATAATCCATTGGAAATATATGGCATCTGTATGTTCCATAACCATTATCTGACGTATAATCAATATTATATGTGCCAAAACGTAATAATAATTTTCTTATATCAGCAGAAGAACCAAGAAACCCAGTCATTTCTTCACCACCTTCTCTTACAGCAGTTTGTAAGAAAGTTTCTCCTTTATCGGTTCCACCTCCAAAATCAGACCACCCAGGATTTTCATCAATATCACGTTCTTTTCCAAATAATAATAAAATTTTGCCATTATGAACTGTTATTGGTAATATACTAGCACCCATAATATAATAATTTATAATAAATTATTATAATTTTATTATAAATTATTATAAAAGAATTTTATAATCTAAATAAAATATAAATGGTACTAACAAAAAAACAAAATAAAAAACGAAAAAATAAGACACAACGCAATAATAATCGTAAAGATAATAATGAAAATAAACCAAAAAATCTAGGTATTATTATTTTACCAAATAATACACCAAAAGATGTAGCTGAAATTAGTCAAAATATTAATGATGAGCTAGAAAAATCATCTTCTAGAGTTCCAGTAGAATCATATAGTCCAACAATTAATAAAGAACTAGTATCTTTAGTTTCTGTTCAAAGAGAACCAGTATATAATTGTAATAATGAAGAAGCATTTTTACTAAAAGCTCCTCTTCAAATTGGTATACCTGGATATATATATGGTAAATATTGTAAGCATTATAATTCACCACAAGCTAAAAAATTCTTATTAAAAAGTCTAAGAGCAAATAAACATGTAAATCCAGAGAAAATTATACCACCAATACAGGCAATGGGTAATTGCTGGTTTAATACTATGTTTGTAACTCTTTTTGTTAGTGATAAAGGTCGCAAATTTTTTCATTTTTTTAGACAACTAATGATTGAAGGAAAACAAAAAAATAATCAGCATATTCCTGAAAATCTAAGAGATGGATTTGCTTTATTAAATTACGCAATAGACGCATGTCTTACTGGTAATAAATATGCGTATATTCTTAATACAAATACAATCATAAAACAAATATTTGACGCATTACCTACTAACTATAAGGAAGCTTACAAATATATTAAGGATATCGATGAAGCTGGTAATCCTATACGTTATTATATTAGTCTAATTAATTATTTAAATAATAAAGATTTACAGCTTGAATATTTCCAAAATGTTAATAATAACTGGAAAGAGCAAATTATTGAAAAAATGAAGAAACATCAAGGCAATCACGCTCCACATGTAATTGTTCTTGAATTTTTTAATGATGAACAACCAACAACTAACAAACCATCTAGTTTCTATTTAAATGAAAATAAATATGTACTTGATAGTTGTGTTATTAGAGACACCGGTAAGTATCATTTTTCATCTTTGCTAACATGTGATGGTAAAGAAATGGCATATGATGGTATGAGCTATCATCGTCTTGTAAAATTTAATTGGAAAAAACATATTAATACAGGATATCGATGGCAATTTAAAGGTTCAGAAGATGGTGGGAAAAATCTAACATGGAATTTTATGAAAGGATATATGATGTTAATTTATTACCGTGTCTAATATAGCATCTGCTATTTTTTTACCACCTATTTCTGATGGTTCAATAGCATTAGTAAAATCTGAATTATTCATCATAAATTTGTTAGTTTGTATGACATTTAACTCATTATTTTCAGCAAAATCTGTTAATAAAGAGTTCCATGTATCAATATATGGATAAAAATTCTTAAAACGGGGATCTAATGGATAATATAAATTTAATAAATATATTTGGGGATTAGGAAAATTACTTTTTAATGAATGTATAAATGTAGTGTATTGCTGAAAAAATGCTTCAATCATTTCATTGGATAAACTAGTTTTGTTTCCTATTCCAGGTTTACTAGACAAAATATTATTACCTCCAGCAGATATAAAAATATATGTACTATTAACATTATTTTCTGATGGTATGGCTTCTATTTGTGAATAACAATCTGTAATTACTGCACCATCTTTAGCAAAAAGATAAGTATTGCTATGTTCCGCTTTAATTAAATCAGGAACCGATTTTCCTTCAGTAAAAATATAATTAGTATTATTTAAAATACTGTCTCCAATTAAAATAATAGTCGTATCACTTTTGTTAGTTAGTCCTTCTTTTAAGACACTATTTTGAGACATATATATATTTGTCATTTTTTGTTGCTCTTTATACATACATATACTAACAAATATAACAATAATAGAAATTATAATTATAAAAATAAGAAATAAACTATGCATATTATTCTATAATATATATAAGAATATATAATATGAATATAAACAAAAATAAAAACAGAAACAGTAGAAAAATGACATTAAAACAAAAAATGAGCCAAAAAAGACGAAACTATACACGTAAAATGGTGAAAAGAATAGATCAAAGTGGTGGAACTAAGCAATCCGTATGTGATGAATTACCAGATCTAAAGCAGAACAATATTTTTGATATATTTAAGTATGCTATACAGCTGCCAAAAATAACAAAATAAAATAAACAAAATAAAATAAACAAAATAAAATAAACAAAATAAAATAATATTTAGAATATTAAATAGGCGCATTATCATCAGGTCTTCTTTTAATATTTCCAACCAGTTTTTTAAAAGCCATTTCATAAAATAAATAGCCTATTATTAGTCCAACTATAAAACCAATAATTATTTGGCCTATTGTATGATTTTGATATAAGTAACGTTGGTATAAACAAATGAGAGATAAAATAGAATATGAACTTGTTATTAATGGATTTTGAAATACAAGTGTTGCAAATGCTAATACAAATCCACAATGTTGAGCATGTCCTGAAGGCATACCATACTTATCAAACCCAATTCTTTTAGTATGCGTAATACCAAGTTCTAATATTTTCCAATCATTTACTGGTCTAGGTGTCTTTAATATAAATTTTAATAGTGAATTAATAATAATATTCACAAAATAACCGTATAAAAAGAAATTAAAATAAACTGTTTTATTTCTGAGTAGAAAAACTGTTACAACTAACAAAATAGAAGGAGTTAAATATCCAATCAAATGAATTGTATTTGTTAGATTGAATGATACATTTTCAAAGCTAATATCAATAATATTATTTAATTCACTTATAATGTTGCTAGTTTCATTTATAATATAGTTATTCATTTACTATATTATATTAAAAAAAAATTAATATTGGTACAAACACTCAGCAACAATTGTAAAACACCATTCAGCGCCATTTAAATTTACAGTGTAACCGCGATCATCAACTAGTTTTACACGCATTCTATCTACATTTACAGGACCAAAATAGACACGACTATTGTCTTGTAATGAACCACTAAAATCTGTATATATTTCTCCTGTATTCATTCCACCACGTTTTACAGGTATAATAGCAAATGTGTCAGAATTTGTCGGTGCTTTAGCTCTAAATGATGTATTTTTTTCCCTATTTTTAATAATTTCATTAATTGTATATATTTGTGCTTGTGTAAGTGTTCTTGGTGCAGAAGGTAATATAACAGGTCTTTGACCATAACCTGTATTTAATTTATCAGATGTAGGATTTAAACCCAATGAAAGTGCATCTAAACCAGATACACCAGAAAATAAATTATTCTCATTTGGTACACAAATGGTTGGTTGTGATGTATTATAATAAGATGGAACAGATAATTTAGTAGGTAACTCAGCAATAGAAATTAAACCATTATTAATATGGTTTTGATTATAATCATCTAACACAATAATAAAATATTTTGGTCCTTGTAAGTTAATTGTAGCAATAGCAATATTACCTGGAGTGCTAAATATTGGAATAATTGGCAATCTATAGCCCATTATCCAGCCTAAAGTGCCATTAAATGCCATATTTTGTGCTGCACATCCTGAACCATTTGTTAGACAATTTAGTCTGCCACCAAAGTCAAAAAATAAAAAAAATGCATTAATATTTGCATCAAATGTATCAGTTCCTTCTATAATACCAGTAATTGGAATAATATCACCTGTATTAGGATCTGTATATACCCAGCCATTTAAATTAATAGTTACTTTTGCATTATTATTATTTATATTTATTAATGGAGTAGTACCAGTTCCAGGATTTGTAATTCCAGCGTTAGCAATAGCCGCAGCAAATTCAGTTTGAAATGTGGTATTTGTATAATTACCAGGTGTAAAAGATATTTTTATTTCATATTTTAATGTATTTACTGTATTATAAGGAATAATAATCCAAAAACATGTATTACCATATACAGTATCTATTGTATACCAAGTAAATGGTATCTGAATTGAATATAATCGCAATGAAAGGGCATCAGTTAGTGGATCAGATAAATCTAGTGTATAATCAGTAGATAATGTATCAATACCACCAGTCGCTTGTCTAAATTGACTGTCGATAATAACAAAACGTGATGTTACATTTTTTAAATTAGGATTTAATGTATCTTGTGCTACAGGTACTTGAAAATTATTACTAATACCTAGTTGTTCTCTATTCATTGGTACATGTTCATTATCATAAATATCTATCTTCTGTTTTCGATTTGTTATCTTATCATTTTGAACCTTATTAGATTGTTTTAATGCTTCATTTTGGTACCATTCTTCAGCCTGCCCATCATCATCTTGATTAATATCATCATTTGCTGGATTATTATAAGAAAGTAATGTTTCCTGCATGTCCTGAAAAAAATTAACCATATTAGAGTTGCCAAGTTTTTGTGAATAACTTATATATTTGTTAGAAGCATCTGTAATTTCTTGATCCGTTGGATTACTTCCTAAACCTAATATAGTTAACATTTCAGATACAGTATAATTATTTATATTAGTATCTAAATCATCAGAATTATTTATATTTGATTTATTATTTGAAGCCATATATTAATAAATAAGGTTATTTTTATATATTTTATTTGTAGTCATTAATTTAGTCATTAATTTAGTCATTAATTTAGTCATTAATTTTATATATTTTGTATTGCGCCATTTTTACGTTTCTTAAATGGCACATATATTTCAAATACTTCATCGTCCTCGTCATCACTAATATATGCGTTCTTTAAGTCATTTTCATATATATTTAAACATGAACTATTTAAAGAGAATTCCTTTAAAAATAACTTTCGTATTTTTTCCTTCAATACACATAGTTTGTAGTCCCAATTAGTAAATAACTTTTTTGTTAATATAGATATACCAGAAACGCGTTTCAAATGTGATTTTCCTTTAAATAATACATTGTCACATATATTAACTATTTCTTCATCATATTCTATAATTGTCTTACGACTTATCCAATATTCACCCTTATATACATATCTATTATAATCACTATTTGAATAAATATAGTGCTTCTTATCATAAACTAGTGTATTTCTTATTAGTCCAATGCCTTCTATTTTGTTATCATCATTATTCATTTCAACTACAAATATTAATGATCCTACATCATATTTTTCTTGTATTCGAATACTTGTTCCATAAATAACTTGTATATTTGTTTTATTTCGATATTTCATATTTTCAAGATATGTTTCATTATTAAATCGCGTTGATGCTATATAAAACATTTTAGTATATTTGTTAGTTTAATTAATAATAAACTAACAAATTCAATTTTATTATTAATAAATAAATTTATTTAGATAAACAACTATCTATTAATTCTTCATATTGTTTTTTAAGTGTCTTATTTGTAGGTAAATATTTTAACATATTTAAACGATTTTTTAATAAATATTCATCCGCATTTTCATCATGATTTAAAATAACATCTTTTAAAACCTTTCCACCCATTTCATAGTCAAATTCATCATAATAATAACCAATATCTTTACATAATTTTCCATTATGCACTATTGGCCAACCCATCCATGCCATATCAAAATATAAATAATTTAAATAATTTTCCCAAGTATGTGATACCGCAATATCAGCAAAATTTGACATAAGAAATAATGAATTATGTCTTTCCTCAACTGTTATTTTATTATCTTTTCTTAAATCTAGAGAATGTACTAAATTTGTAAAATGATTTATATTAAATTTTTTTTTAGTTTCATTAGTCTTTACAGCATTTGTTACATAAATTTTTTTAATTTTATCGACAAATTCAGGCTCTCTATAAGCATTTTCACATACTAAAATAGCAGGAAATGCCCATTTCATAATACTAATATTTGGCTCAAAAATAGCTATTGATTTGCTACCAGAACGTTTCTGATATTTATATTTATTATTATCTATTAATTCAGGAGACCATATAAATGGAACTTCTTTTACAACATTGCATCTTAACAATGTTTTTAGATAATAGTGATTTGTATTTTTCATTTGAGGTATATTCCAACACTCATCAAAATAATTATATCTTGTATACATAGAAAATTTATCTTCTCCATTTTCATATAAACAAACTTCAGAATCTAATATATATAAATTGCCACAATTATAAAATATATGTTTTATATTCATTTCTTTTAGTAATAAACACATATTTTGGGGTAAAGTAAAATCAAAAGAAAATATAATATTTAATTTTGCAGCTATAATATCTTCAAAATGTATATATTCATAATTCATTTCAGCTAAGCATGTTTCTTCTTCTACTGTTTTTCTGTCAACTATAAAATATACATCATATTTACCTATATTTATAAGTAATTTATAAAAAAATAATGCATTTTGTTTTATTCCATTACAAAAAAAAGAGCCCTGATTTTTAGGAAAGCTAAGCGTAATACCAATTCTTGGTTTATCACTATTACTTATAGGTATTTTATATTTTTTAATATTAGGAATTATTTTATATAAATAATAATGAATTAATATGGTTTCATTTTTATCATTAACCATTTTTGCCGACTTACTATCATTAACAAGTTCTATATACAATAATGTTTTTTGGCCGGATTTATGTGTTTCATATATTTCTTTTAATTTTCTACAAAAAGTCATATAACTTTTACTCAATTCATCTATATCAATGTGATAAGCATGTTTTAATGCCTCATATAATATTATATTTTTTGGAGTAGTACCAATAAAACCATTAAAAATAGTATTTGGAACATAAGTTGATTCAACTGAGAAAAAATCATAGTCTCCAGCTAGTATATTAATATCTTGCTCTATCATAGCATCAGAGTCAATAAATACACCACCTTTTACATATAAATAATAATATCTAAAAAAATCGGCTTTATGAGCTCCACCTCTAATAGATAAAAATTTTTCCTTTAGAAAAGGAAATTCATCTGATGGATTTTCTTTAAAAAAATTAAGTACACCTTCATCTGTAAAATGAACATATTCCCATCCAGGTGACTTGGATTTAATCATTTCAATTACATATTCAGGCTGTACTGTTTTGGATGTTTGAAATATTATTTTTGGTATTTTTGTTGTTAAACTCATATTTAATTATATTTAACAACAATAATAATTATATTATTGAAAAACGCATTTTTATTTCTTTAATTCTTCCTTAATTTGTTTATCTAGTACTTTATAACGCTCATTTGATAATGATTTTATTAATAATGACCATGGACTACAACTTTGGAGTGCTGTTAGTCCCTCATCACAAAATAAATTTAATAATGATGGGCTAAATCCTGACATCATTGATGTATTACTTTTCAATGATAAAGTAGGAAACCCAGATGTTGAACGTAGGTTCCAGAATAAAATATGAGGCGGTTTATATGGCTTTCCACATACCTTTATTCCAGCCTCTGAATATTGTCTCTCAATATATTCCATCATTGTTTCATTATTTTCACTCTTACTCTGAGCATCATCTATTTGCATATCTGAGAATATAGCCAAAACCATATCTTCCACATCATTTGCATCCATTTTATTATCAACAATTGCATCTAATATTAACATTAATGCTTTAGAAAAATTTGTATTTAGTCCCCAGTCACATCTTTTAACTCTATCAACCATTTCAACAAAAGTGTTATATCCATCTAAATTAACCCATCTTGGTAATGCACTAAATGTAAGAATACGTTTTCCGAGCATTGACTTCTCTGCTACACGAATACCTAATGCTATTGCGGCATTTAATGGATCACCATTCATTGAACCGGATACATCTACCATTGCAATCATTTTTCCAAGAGCACCAGTTTGAGTTGAATTATTAATCCATTGTAAGTTTAATATTTCTGCCTCAGTTCCATGTATATTTTTCATATCTATCAATTTTAATGCCTCTTGTGTAAAATCATTTAGTCCAATACGTTTTCCCTTAATTTCACATTCATTACGAGAAGCTCTTGAAACAAATTCTTCAAAATTTTTAGCACAATTTATACGATCTTCTGTTTCATATCTTCTAGTTTTATCCTTATTCAAATTTAAGAATGCCTTTTTCTGTTTATGCATCGTAATTGATGTCTGTTTTTCAGGAAGTATTTCTGACCAAGTATTAGCACATTGTTTTATTTGAACAGTATCAATCTTTCTATTTAGTTCTGAAACTATCTTACGATAATTCATCTTTGCCTTTAAAACTGCCTTAGCATTAGAAGCTTCGGTTTTAACAGTAGTAAAATAATGAGAAAAATAATTAGTAGCTAATTTGGTAAATAGATCACTAAATTGAGACTTTTCACGAGGTATCCACTTTGCAACAAGTGATGGATTAGTAGATTTACTATCATTATCTAGTTGTAATTGTTCATTTATTAATTGAATACCATAATCAACCAATTCTACACCAGATTTATCATATTCTTGAACATATTTATGTAGATATTTAATATCTTTCCATGAACCATATGGATGTAAAGCAGTATTATCTTCTAAAATAACAAATTGTTTTAACAGAAACTTGGCCAAATTAGGATAAAATTTATGCCACACAACTAACATCATATATGATAATGTATACTCACCCTTTCCATCAATAATATCACGAGTATGAGCAGTCATTTTATATAATATTGTTATGTATTCAACAAATTCTTCAGTTATTATTTTACCAGAAGAATGTCTATTTATTAAATCAGTCAATAAAAATTCAAATTGTCTTGATAAATAGGCTACATCTTTTGTTCTAGTTAATTGGAAACTAATTTGGGCTATTCTTTCTCTGATATTATTAGACCAAGTATATTCAGTAGTACCATTTTCACCAATTTGTTTAGATGTATAGCTATCAAGTGCTCCAATAATTGCTGCCATTTTTAATGATACATTATTATAATATGTTATCTTTAAATAGATTACGTCTAGTCTTTTTTCTATTTGTATTTATTAATTGATTTATATATATACGCTTTGTTGAATTTAAACCAATATGTGATTTATTAGAACTAACATTATAGTCTTTTTCTTTTTCTTTCTCTTTTTCCATAAAAATAATCATAATATTATTTAAGTCATGAAACATTGTAATAGTTTTATCAAATATAATGTCATCAATATGTTTTATTGACTGCAAATATGTATTACCAATATTATCTTTTTTAGTTTTAAAAAAGTATTTCAAATTATGCGGCTCAATATTAATATTATATTTTAAAATAGATAATAATGAGTATGTTTTTTTATTTATAATATTATTTCGTTTAATTAATCCAATTAAGTCTTCTTTTGTTAGTATATTTGTTTTTTTAAATATATATTTATCTTCTCGCATATTTGTAATTTCATGACTACGATTAACATAAATAAAATTAATTTTAACATATATTAAATCTTCTGTATAATAAGTTTTACAATTATCATATTTTTCAGTTTCATATAACCAAGATATATCTAAGTCTTCAAAAGTATAGTCTAAATCCAAGTTTTTATCTAGAGTTATATGTTCATTTGCTTTTGTTTCACTTATAGTTTCTTCACCTTTTTCTAATTCTTTAATTTCTAATTCTTTAATATCCAATTCTTCAATATTCAATATTAATCCTTTATTATCATTATCTGTCATAGTGTATTATATTTATATTTACATAATACATTATAGATTTAAACCAATTTGATTATTCACTTTCATAATCATCGGATAAACTATCAAAACTAGCATCATCGTCCTCATCATATTCATCATATTCATCATCCTCAAATGTTGGTACATAACCATATCTTTCTTTATAAGCATTTTCTCCATGAAGACTATTATATAGTTGTTCATATCTATTCCAGTTTTCTTCCATTTTTGAAATAGCTAGACCCATTTGATGATTTAAATTTGTCCTTAAATACTCCTTATTTTTCTCATATTCTGTTTTTGGACCATAAATTATTTCAGATCTACCACCAGTATTTTTTACAATAGATACCCACCCAGATTGCACAATACGTTTCTTATCATCATCTGTAATAATATTTTCTTGTTTAATTGCCTTAGAATAACTATTTTGACTAGTATTAATATTTTTTGTATCTGATTTAGATGATAATGATGACTTAAAATCCGGAAAATCATTTACTATATCAATTGTTGGTTTTACAACATGTTGTAAAACAGGTTCAGACACATTAACTACTGATACTTTTATAGATACTTCATTTTTAATATTTTGTTTAATCTCATGTTTAATTTCATTTTTAACAGGTTCCTCCATTAATCTGAGCATATCAAATCTATTACTAATATTCTGTGTTTGCTTTTCTTTTTGTTTTTGTTTTTCTACTTTAGGTTTTACTTCCTCTTTTACAATCTTTGCTTCTTCCTTAACAGCTTTTGCTTCATCTTTTAAAATCTTTAATTCATCTTTTGCAAAAGTAAATCGACTATTTTTAACTGTCTTATTATTATTATTACTATTATTACTATTATTCTTATTATTACTACTATTCTTTCTACTAGTATCACTATTACTATTCTTCTTATCTCCAGCCTTCATTATTTATAAGTTGTATTATAGATTGTTTATAATGTATTTATAAAAAAATATAACAATTAATCTTTAAATCATTTTATAATAATAAACATGTGATATAAACTTGTGATATAAACATGTGATATATTATTAAAAACAACTTAAAGATATATGACACTTTATATTTGTCTTCTAACAGCAATATTATAGTTAAGGGTTATATATCCAACCAAAAAACAATCGTTATATATATTTACAGAAGGCAGTAAAAAAGTATAATATCAAATTCCCCCTTTTATTGATAGGTAGTTATTTGACATTATACACTATTTTATTTATAATCTATTATTTTAAATACTTTTTAATACATTTAAAGCTCATCAATTGAAACCCAATCACTTGCAGTTACAGCTACATCACTTGATAAAGACATTGAAATCTTCTCACTAGTAGCCATTTTTGCCTCCTTCATTAATTTATCTCGTTCAATATCCTTATCTGTCGCAAACTTAAAACCACCATCAATAAGACCAGTAGTTTCATCATCATTATCATCATATAATCTACTTGGGTCACGCTTAATTAATTGTTTCCATTCTGCATCAACTTCATCCTGTAATTTCTCCTTATCATTATCATTATATACTTCTAATAAATCACATTTTGGCAACTTTTCTTTCTTTGTTGATACAATACTTTTTTTCAAAGTTGTTTCTTCTTCCTTTTTAATATCCCATTCTCGGACACCAATAAGAACCCAAGTACCAACAGCAACAATATTATCACGCTTACCTTTTCCTGTAAATTTGCCTCTGATTTGACCTAATCGATCTATTCCATCTATACAATAACACTCAAACATACCATTACCACACATTTTAGTAACAATCGCATATATTTCACCTTCATCTTCAGATACACGAAGAATATTATCCTTATTTCCACTATTATGCTTTCGGGCAAAGCCCTTAGATTTATTGCCTCCAGTTAAATTCTTTACCATTTTATTTGTTTTATAATTACTTATAAAACAAGCATTAAGTAGTTTTAATAATTCAATTTTTTTGGTTTTTCAGCAATTGAATTTTTGATAGTCTATAAGTATTACGACTGTGAAATTCTATAAGCATAAAAAATGTAACTACACATTTAAACCCAATATGATGATTTAATGGATACATTAATGTGTATAATATATTTGTCTTTATATTAAAATACATCATGTTTTATATTGGAAACAATATTAATACCTTATTTTATCATTATTAATCTCATCTAATTCATCATCATCTAACATAAATAAATTATTTTTATTATATTTATTATGAAAATTAGTCCAATTTATATCACTATCTGTATTAATATGTAAACTCTTATCAGTTATTTCTTTAGATTGCTCATCAGGTTCATAACCATATTTTTTATAAAACATTTCTAATAAATCATCATCAATAAACTCTACACTTTGTTTTTGATAATCAACATAACCTCTGTGTTGTTTTATACGATTAAACCATATTGGTGAAAATGATGCATGATATAGCCAATTATTCCAATATATTTCTTTAATTTTTTCACTTTTTATTTTATTTCGTTCCAATTTAAATAATGATAAATGCTTCAAATCATCTATACCATGTACACGAGCATCAGATAAAATCCTGTAATGTTTTGTAGTAATATTTGTAAATGATATTTCAATTGTATCATATTGTTTAATTTCATCTGTCTCTACAACAATATAGAAATTCTTACCCTTTATTAGATTTTCTTTTATCGAAACAAGAGTTAAAATTTTGACTAATAATACTAATTTCTTCATATTAAATATTTCTTTAGTATTTGTTACTTGATTATTAATTCTATCTTGAGCAATTGTAAATTCCTTTAATAATTTAGACTTTAGCAATTTAATACCATAAATATTTGTAAATATATCAATAGTATGATAATAAATTTTGTATAAATCAGCATCACTTGTTTCAGTTTCAAAATCAAATGATACCATATTTAATATATATTGTGCCAAACTTTTAAAATCTTTAGCATCGATCCATGCTGTTAGTTGTTCATAGAAATTAGAGGTTGTTTTATGTAATCTATATATATCTATTTTTGGATTAACAATATGATTACAAGGTATTTCAAATATACTGCAAATTGTTTTTAAAAAGAATATATCAGTATTAAATGGTCTAATTATTAGATCTTGAATAATTGTACTAACAAGTTTAGGATTAATTATCCAATCATTAGGATCCTTTAAAGTTTTATATAAATATTGTTCAAAACTGGGATTAAGTGTAGCAAAGAAGTCGTAATATATTTTCCAAATATACTCATATAGCTCTATTTTAAAGCCACTATAATATAATTCATATGCCCAGAAAATCGCTTCATCAGTTTTATTTAATATACTAACAAGAAGTGCCAATTTAACTTCATCTTTGAAGTATAAGTATCGCGTTAATATTATATTTGAACCGGGTAAATCAAATGATAATGTATCATCTCTAACTTTTCCTGACATTTTTTTTAAAAAATTTCCCATAAATAAAAGGTAATAATATTTTTAAAATTTTAATACTAATATCTTTATTAAGGGAATTAATTTCAATTTTAAAAATTAAAATTATATTTAGTTATAATATAAGACAAAATGGACGATAAAGATATGACAAATAATGTTAGTACACCTACAGAGACACCTACTGGTACACCTACTGGTACACCTCAAAAAATGGG
>Ga0255207_1000034_pt1 | contig 42658 bp, 31 predicted proteins | sample Miss_Miss_RepA_8_2_FD_183043 | JGI IMG/M metagenome (GOLD analysis project Ga0255207, IMG submission 183043) | Freshwater microbial communities from Mississippi River, Louisiana, United States - Miss_Miss_RepA_8d | ecosystem: Environmental > Aquatic > Freshwater > River | place: USA: Louisiana... | reverse complement strand
CTTCATCCTTCTTTAAACTAGTATCTGTCTTCTCAGTTGTAACTAATTGGACACCAGAGTTAGATGATTTCTTAGTATTTTTTACTGTAGGTTTATCTTGTATATCTTCAGTTTCTTCTTCACTATTATCAGTATCTTCATCCGAACTAATTGGATCATCCTCATTTTCAGTAGGAGCATCGCTATTATAGTCTTCGTCATCTTCATCATAATATTCTTCAGATTCGCCATCTAAATCATCATTTTTACCAGTACCAATAGATAATACAATATTAAAATTACTAGATTTCTTTTTGCCTTTAGTTAAATTTTTCTTATCTACTTCGTCTTCTTCATCGTCATCTTCACTTTCAGATATAGTTTCATAATCATCTTCATTATCATCTTCTTCGCTTTCAGATATAGTTTCATAATTATCTTCATCCTCTTCTTCGCTTTCTTCATAAATTTTACGACGTAATCGTTTTGAACTATGTCTTTTATTCTTTTTTGATATTTTATAGTCAGAACTAGTTTCTGAAGATATTTCAGAAGGGAAATATTCTGAGTCTGTTTCTGTTTCACTATCAGAAATAATACTTTCATTATCATATTTATTTTTAGATGCCTTTTTCTTTCTATCATTCTTTATATCATTCTTTTTTCCAGCCTTTATTTTCTGATTTTTAATATCATCTTTTAAAGTCTTTTTTAAACGTTCACCAGCTTCAACCTTTTTATTAATATGTTTAGATGGAAACATCTTTGCCAAAAATTTTCTATATTCATGCTGATCAAAGTCATCTTCATTATCAGAATTGCTATCATAACTACTATTATTATCTGAAGAGTCATCATCATTTATTTGTTTTCTACGTCTATCATCATTTTTCTTTTCTTTTTTATCCTTTTTAATAGTCATTTTAGTTTGTTCTCTGGTCATTTTTTATTACTTTTATAAATTATGTTTATATCGTATTTTTAAAATCAATTTTTTTGGTGGTCTTTATGTAAAACATTTATAAAAATAATATAAATATTAATTACCATTATTTTGGTAAAAAATAAAATTGATTTGAAACAATCTAAATATTATTTATAGTATTATAATAAGAATGTCGCAAAGTTCCAGAAACATGAAAAATATTAATTGTTCCAAAATTATTGGCATCCAGTTTAGTATATTATCACCTGAAGAAATTCGTAAAGGCTCTGTAGCCGAAATTACAAGTCGCGATACATATATTAATAATAAACCAGTAATTAATGGATTATTTGACCCTAGAATGGGGGTCTTAGAACCCGGTTTAATCTGTCCTACGGATGGTTTAGACTATATGCAAACTCCGGGTTACTTTGGACATATTGAATTGGCGCGACCAGTCTTCTATATTCAATACTTGTCTACAATTCAAAAAATTCTTCGCTGTGTTTGCTTTAAATGTAGTAAACTATTAGTGTCAAAGGAAAAATACAAACAGGCGCTTAAAATGCCATCTCAAGCCAGATGGAAGTATGTGTTTGAATTAAATAAAGACATTAAGCGATGTGGTGAAGATACTGAAGATGGTTGCGGTTGTTTACAACCAAAGAAAATCAGAAAAGAAGGTTTTGCTTCTTTATATGCTGAATGGGCTAATACTAGTGAAGAAGGTGAAGAGAATATTGTAATTCCTTTAACTCCTGAATTAGTACTTAAAATATTTAAGCGTATTTCAGATGAAGATGTGACTTTTATGGGATTTAGTCCTTTATGGTCGCGTCCTGATTGGATGATTTGTCAGGTTTTAGCAGTGCCTCCACCTGCTGTAAGACCATCTGTAAAACATGATGCGCAACAGCGTTCTGAAGATGATTTAAGTCATATTCTTGTTAATATTATTAAAACAAATAAGACATTACAAGATAAAATACAGAATAATGCGCCTGAAAATGTTATTAATGATTGGACAACTGTATTACAATATCATGTTGCCAGTCAGGTTGATAATAAATTACCTGGTTCCAATCCAGTTGCCCAACGTTCTGGCAGACCATTAAAGTCCATTAAAGACAGATTAAATGGTAAAGGTGGCAGAATGAGAGGTAATCTTATGGCTAAACGTGTTGATTTTAGTGCGCGTTCAGTTATTACTGCGGATCCAAATATTTCAATTAGAGAACTAGGTATTCCTATGAAAATAGCAAAAAATATTACTAAGCCTGTTACTGTTAATCGTGTAAATAAAGCATTCTTAACAAAATTAGTGCAAAATGGTCCTGATGTGTGGCCTGGTGCTAAGATTTTGGAAAGAAAGAATGGCGAATCAATAACATTGAAATATCTAGATAGAAAGTCTATTGTTTTAGAAGAAGGAGATATTGTTCACCGTCATATGATGGATGGTGATGCTATCTTATTTAATAGACAACCGACTTTACACAGAATGAGTATGATGTGTCACATTGCGCGTATTATGAAGCGCGGTGATACTTTTAGAATGAATGTGGCTGATAGACTTTGTGTCAGCAAAAGGGAGCGTGAAAAGCGTTAAACTCCCTAGTGTCTATTTTTAGGAAATGATTAAACCAAATAGTTTGGTTCTAAATTACTAAATATGGATGCAACACAACCAAATTGCCTGGAAGTTCCTTAGAGCCTTCACTACCACTCTAATTTTGAAAGAAATCAGAGGACCACGATTAATAGTCGTAACCAATGGTAAAAAAGTGAATGGATTGGATAATCAGCAGCCAAGCCCCTAAACTCGTTATGGTAAGAGCATGGGGAAGGTCCAGAGAGTAGATGATTGTGGGTATCAAATGATGGTTTAACCAACCGGATGATGCTTAAGGTGTATTCCACCCTTACCATAAATGGTAAGGAAATTATTAAGGTCGACAAAGCCTTACAATGCCGATTTTGATGGGGATAGACATATGTAAATAACATTTTGTCCCCAACAGGGAGCGTGAAAAGCGTGCAACTCCCTAGTTAAGTGATTTAATAAATAATAAATTCTAAAATAATATAAATAAAAATATATATATAATATAAAAATGGAACCATCAAAATATTTAGAACTGTCAAAAATAATTATAGATGACCCAACCAAAAGATATTGTGAAATATACAAAATAACAAATAACACTAGTGGTAAGATATATGTAGGACAAGCAGTGTCACATATTTTAAACAATAAAAGATATAGACCATACGGACATGAAGGGCGATTTAGATGTCATATTTCAGAAGCATTTTCAACAAAGAAAAATCAATCACATTATTTAAATAATGCCATTAGAAAATATGGTGTTACAGATTTTGTTGTTGAATTAATAGAATGTTGTGAAACTAAAGATGCCGATGAAAGAGAAACGCATTACATTAAGGAATTTAATAGTTTATTTCCTAATGGTTATAATCTAAAAAATGGTGGTAATGTGTTTACTCATAGTGACGAAAGTAAAAAACGTGTATCAAATGGAGTTATTAATTATTTTAAAGATAAAAAGTATGATAGATTTAAAGATGTTAAACAAATAGATGATGACATTGATAAATATATTAAACCTTTAAAAAAACACAATGAACAATATGGATGGTATGTATATATTGATAGAAATAAAGCAGATTTTGGAGGAGTTCATATTTCGTTGGATGAAAGCAAAAAATGTGCAATAGAATTTATACAAAATTTAAAAAATCAGTTAGCAACATGAACAAATTGCCTGGAAGTTCCTTAGAGCCTTCACTACCACCTTATTATAGAAACATTTTAAGGGACCACGATTAATAGTCGTCTACAATGGTAAAAAAGTGAATGGATTGGATAATCAGCAGCCAAGTCCCTAACCTCGTTATGGTAAGAGTATGGGAAAGGTTCAGAGAGTAGATGTTTGTGGGTCTCAAATGACGGTTTAACCAACCAGATGAGGCTTAAGGTGTATTCCAACCTTATTAGAAATGGTAAGGACATTCGTGGAAATGAATTTACATATGCCGCAGGATCCGGAATCCGAGGCAGAATTAAAGAATTTGGCAGCAGTGCCATATCAGATAATCAGTCCAGGTAACAACTCATCAATCATCGGTATCTATCAGGATTCGATGTTGGGTTGCTACAGATTTACAAGAGAAAAAATAGATTTTACACAGAAAGACGCAATGAACTTATTAATGATGTTTAAGCGTGTTAATCCATTTGTTAAAGATAAGAAATCAAATGATCGTATATCAAATTTTGAGATTATGTCACAAATCTTGCCACCCATATCACTTAAAGTGAAAAATAAGCAATTTAATGGTGATACTGAAAAGTCAGAATCTTCAAATAATATTATTGAAATTATAAATGGCAAATATATTCGAGGCCAAATGGATAAAGGTATTCTTGGTTCTGGCACCAAAGGTCTAATCCATCGTGTATGCAATGATTACGGCAATATGGCGTCAGCTGAATTTGTAGATGATATTCAGAATATTGTTACTGAATATATGAAGCAAAGTGCTTTTAGTGTTGGTATTAGTGATTTAATTACTGATGAAAAGACCAATCAAAAAATTATTAGTATTATTTCAGATAAGAAGACTGATGTTAAGAATTTAATTGACCAAGTCCAAATTGGTATATTTGAAAATAACTCTGGAAAAACAAATGAAGAGGAATTTGAGACTAAAGTTAATAATATTCTTAGTAAGGCACAATCAGAAGCTGGAAGAGAAGCCTTGAAAAACCTAGATAAGGAAAACAGATTTGTAGTTATGTTTAATGCCGGGTCTAAAGGTACTGAAATTAATATCCAACAGATGACTGCTTGTCTTGGACAACAAAATGTAGATGGTAAGCGTATTCCATATGGATTTGAACATAGAACACTTCCTCATTATCATAAATATGATGATTCCCCAACAGCTCGTGGCTTTGTAGAGAGTTCATATATTAATGGTCTATCACCTCAAGAGCTATTCTTTCACGCTATGGGTGGTCGTATTGGTCTAATTGATACTGCTGTTAAGACCTCTACTACTGGTTATATTCAGCGCAGATTAATTAAAGGTCTAGAGGATTTAATGGTAAATTATGATATGACAATCCGAACAAATAAAGGTAAGATTGTTCAGTTCTCATATGGTGATGATAATATTGATACAATTAAGGTTGAAAATCAGGAAATTCATATTGTTGACATGAGTGTTCAAGATATTTATGGTCACTATAATGTACCAGAAGATGCTAAGACAAAAAGCAAGTCACTATCTAGTATGTTTACCAAGAACGCATTTAGTCTTCATAAGAAACAAGAAGAACAACTAAATAAGAAATGTAAATTTTATACTGACTATATGATTGAAAAACGAGATATTATTATCAAGAATATCTTTAATAATAAATCTGATAAGGTAGTTCGTGTTCCTGTAGCATTTTCATATATTATTCAGAATGTTATTGGACAACAAGGTATTAATGCTAATTCACTTGTGGATATTACAATGCTAGATGCGTTTGAACTAATTGAAAATACATTTGCCAAGTTAGAACAAATACATTATGCTCCACCCACTGAATTATTCAAAGTATTATATTACTACTATTTATCTCCTAAGGATTTATTACTCAATAAGCGTTTCAATCAGAAAGCATTAGAAGTATTATGTGCTACAATTATACTTGATTATAAGAGAGCAATTGTTGCTCCTGGTGAAATGGTTGGAATGGTTGCCGCACAGAGTATTGGTGAACCGACTACACAGATGACTTTGAACACTTTCCATTTTGCTGGTGTTGCATCTAAGTCAAATGTAACTCGTGGTGTTCCAAGAATTGAAGAAATTCTATCATTATCAGCATCACTAAAGAACCCATCATTAACTGTATATTTGAAACCAGAAGATGAGACTGATAAGGATAAAGCAAATACAATTCAGTATATGTTGGAACATACAAAACTGGAAGAAGTTGTAAAATCAGTTGAGATATGTTTTGATCCGGATGATATGAATACTTTGATTGATGAGGATAAGAGTACAATGGCACAATTTAGAGCATTTGAAAATATGGTTAATGAATGCTTAGATACAGATGCCGGTACATCAGAAGAAACTGAGAAGTCTAAGTGGATTATTCGTATGGTTATGGATCCAGAGACAATGTTAGAGAAAAATATTACAATGGATGATGTTCATTTCACATTGAATAATACTTATAGAGATGAGATATCATGTGTCTATTCAGATTATAATGCTGATAAATTGGTATTTAGAATTAGAATGGCTAATATTTTGAAGAATAGTGGAAGTAAGACACAAAAGAAGACTAAGTTAAATCCATTGGACCAATCTGATCAAATCTACATATTAAAGAATTTCCAAGATCAGTTACTAAATAATATTGTACTTCGTGGTATTAAAAATATTGATAAGGTTATTCTTCGAAAAATAAAGGATAATTTAAAACTTAAATCAGGTGCTTACGTAAAAGAAGATATTTGGGTTCTAGATACAATTGGTACAAATATGCTTGATGTTTTAGGATTAGATTATATTGATCCTAACAGAACATCTAGTAATGATATTATTGAAATTTATGAGGTTCTTGGTATGGAAGCAGCTAGACAGGCAATTTATAATGAGTTGGCAGATGTGATTGAATTTGACGGTACTTATTTAAATTTCCATCATATGGCATTATTATGTGACAGAATGACATTTAGTCACAAAATGATTTCGATATTTAGACACGGAATTAATAATGATGATATTGGACCAATTGCGAAAGCATCATTTGAAGAGACACCTGAAATGTTCTTAAAGGCTGCTAGACATGCTGAGTTAGATAATATGAGAGGTATTTCAGCAAATGTTATGTGTGGCCAAGAAGGTTTATTTGGTACTGCTTCATTCCAAGTTGTTTTAGATTTGAATGAAATGGTTAACTTAGAAGAGAAATATAAATATGAATATGAGAATAAAGAAGCTCTTATTGAAAATGGATTATTTGGCACTATAGAAGATCCTAGTGATAGTTGTAGTACAAAGAACTTGACAATAGAAAATAATGTTGTTAATATTCAGTCACAAGAAATGGGTGGAGATAATGACTATAATCCATTTGCTTAAATAATATAAATAACATAAGATCTAAATAATATATTAAAAATAAGTAGTTATGAATAAATAATCATTTCATAATGAAAAGTTTTTTTAATATATTACAAAAATGTGCAAATAGTCCAATAATTAAATATCCAGATGATAAATCATCATATGTATTTTCTAATCATATATGGGACACAAATAAAACTAATAGTACAATTATAAAATGGAATAAAAATATTAATAATGAAATTATTAAAATGAATGATACATATTTTATATCATGCTACATTTATAATATTATTTGTAAAATTTATAAAGAGTATAAAGCAATATTAAATAAAGACAAAAAAACTATTTTTAAATTTTCATCTGCAAAATTAAAAGTATTTAAAATGATTATTACTGATGATATCCAAACAGATTTTTTATTTTTAAAGAAATATAAAAAACAATTGGTTGATATTTTTTCAAAGGCCCAAAAAATATATCATTTATTTATAAGATTTGCACACATTTACAGACTAAAAAAATATAAAACAGTTGTAACAGATGATTTATCATTAACACCTTTAGATATAAATCATAGAAATACATTTATATTAATTCAGAATAGGTCAAAATATTTATTTAGTTTAAATGATCTTGTTAAAATTATCGAGACAGCAATTACAAATGCACCATATTTTTTCCAGGAACCAAATTTTGCTAAAAATCCATATAATAATGAAGTATTTAATTATTCAACATTTTATAATATTTACTTTCAGCTAAAGTCATCGCATCGGATTATGTCAACCGCATTTCATTTATATTTTTTATCTGACTTTGATCTAGACAAATTTATTTTGAAACATGAAGCATTTTTAAGAGATATAACAATTCAAAATTATATATATAATACACAAAACAGTATATTACATAAATCTATATTGGCTATGTTAAAACAAAATTTTTATACAAATAAACTAGCAATACATGATGATTTTCCAAAGGATTTATTAGTAGATATTTTCAAACCATTTTTATATTACTATTTAGTTGTTCATTATGATATACAAGGAACTCAAAGAATAAGAATTTACAAGAAAATATTATATTTAAAATTAAAAAAATTTTATTTTTATAATAAGACATTTGGTAGAAAAATTAGTCACTACAAACCTAAACTAAGTATTATAGATAGAACAAATTGGATACCATTTTCATTTATTACGCATCATATTCCATTTCATATGATACAAGTACGAGATACAGATGACTATGATGAAGATGAAGATGATGAAGATGAAGATGTATATTTAAATACAAATAGGAATACAAATACAAATACTACAAATACAAATACAAATACAAATACAAATACAAATACAAATACAAATACAATGACTACAAATAATATTGATGCTACTAGTAGTGATGAAAATAATAATCAAAATAGTGAAGATAATAATCAAAATAGTGATGAAGATAGTGTCGAAGAAAATAATAATGAAGATACTATTGAAGAAAATAATAATCCTGAACATACAGAATTAATTAATGATGAAAGTAGTGTTGATGAAATTATTGATGGGTATGATAGTTACTAACATACTAGATGTGTTTTCTTGTAGTATTTTTAGTATATATTTTACCTCCAATTTTACGAGTTGGAGGACGTCCTCTTTTTTTTGGTTGTTGTATTACTGGTTGCTCAATTACTGGTTGTTCTATTACAGGTTGTTCTATTACTGGTTGATCTATTACTGGTTGCTCTAAATTTGACATATCTCTAATAAGTATATCTTCTTCAACTAACTTAATATTTCTGTTGCGCATTAATTGTTTCTCACTTTGAATAGCCTTCTTAAGTATATTTTGCGGCATTTTTGGCATTTTATCAAATACTTCATCTAAATAATGTTCAATTGTGTAATAAGCATCTATAGCTTGTCCTATATATGTCATACATTGATTTATAGGATTAGGTAATTTACTAATATCAATTATACTACTATTGTTACCATCTTTAATTAATTTATATTGATGAACACTATTTTCATTTTCATTATTTTCTTTTTGTTTATAAAATACAGGTGTCATAATAATAGCATATTTACCTATATTTTCACTAGGCATCCAACAAACCATTACCGACATATTTCTATACAAAAAGTCCTTTTTAGATATCATCATAGATGGTATTTTATATTTATTTAATAGTACCCATAAATCAAAATTTCCTGCATTAAATGTTTCTAATATAATCATTTGTTCAATTGTCATACCTTTTTTAATATTATCATTTGATAATACATTTTGGTACTCTTCATCTCTTAAAATAGCTAATATTTTCTGATATCTCTCAATATTTGTATAGTTATCAGTAAGTCTATTATATTCACCAATTAAATCATCTTTAACCATGCCTATAGTAATATCTTCACCATGAAATTCTTTAACTAAGTCAATAATAAGATAAAGTGGACAAAATGGACTATTAGAATATTCTACTTCTCTATAATTACTAGGAAAACATTTTTTCCAATAAGTTGCATTACTAATTGGTTTTGGTTCACTTCGTCGACAATCAATAATTTTTGTTGTATTAACAGCTATATCATATTCATATACATTATTATATAACTGACTTGTAATTGGTTGAGCATTATCAGTAGTATTATATTTTGCATATTTATTAATATCAGCTGGAACTAAATTTTCAAAAAACTCTTGATTTATCATATCTTGTAATACAATAATTTCATTATCTCGCAAATTATATTTAACTAGACCAAAAGATAAATACGATTGAGGTTTAAATATAAATGACTTTATTCTATTATAACGAATAAGTTCATCGGCCATTCTTCCAAAATAATATTCTTTATTTGGCTGTTTTGAAACTAAGTTGTTAGATGGAAATTGAATAATACATTTATCTTTATTTTGAGATACTTTACAAATAGATGTTGGATTGACATCACAAGTATCAACAGAACTATTTATACATGTTTGAATATCATCTTCTATAATATTTTTATAATCAAAATCTTCAACAAATTCAATATTATCTCCAACAAGATCAACTAACAAATCAGTTACACGTTTTAATTTATCCTTATATAAAACAGTTTTTTCATTTGATGCATCTTTGATAGTTTTTCGTTTGCCACTATTTGAATAATTATTGAATAAAATACGAATTGTATTTCTGAATGTATTGTAAAAGTTAGTTTCCAAATTAACGCGTTTAATATAGTCAACACGCACATTATCGACATTGTTAGTTGTTAATGTTTTTATATCTGATACAAGTGTATTATTACTACTAATTATACGAATATGATCTTTATTAACTGCGGAAACTGGTATAGGTTTATTAATCTGAATAAACTGATTTGTATTTGTTAAAAATCCCATAATTACAGCGTTATTAAATTCTGCATCAGCTACATGAAAGAAATTATCTGGTTTATCTTCATCTTCTTTTATAGCTGCTAATTGTGATTGTGATTGTTCTTGAGAAAAAGGTCTATTATAATATGAACGCAAGAATTCAACTGTATCATCATATGATTGCCAAATATCATCTGACATATAAACATAATCATATGCGTCATTTAATGATGATGGATAACAAGGAACAAATCCATTAAGACCATCTGGACTAGTTACTAATAAACCAATAACTTTGCCCTGAAAATTGAGAACTTGTCTATTAATAACATATTTTCGTTTTTGAATAAGTACATCAATAAGGTCATCAAGAATTCTGGCTTGTTCAAATCGATATTCACGATTTCTATTATTAAAAATAGCTCGACATTTTTCACCTAATGTAGGACGAATAACTTTTGTAAATACATCCTGAAGATTTTTATCTGTTTCAAAAAATGTAGATGATATATTTTGTATTCCATTATTGTTTTGATATGAAAAAATAGGTTCAAACCAGTTTTCACGTTTAATTAAGAATATACTTTTTTTATTCGGATCATAAGCATTATTAGAATAATGATTTGTTGGGCAAACAAGGTCAATATTATTACTACTATCATCCTCTGGCATCTCTAAGATAATCATATTTATTCCTTCTTTAAATAATTTTGAATTTTTAGAAGTAATAATGTCCCATAAATAAGTATAATCAATCATAATTGTAGGATCTGATAGAAACATCTTAAAATTTTCAAATGCTTCGGCAACACGTTGTAAAAATTCTAGTGTATTATCTTTATTATTTGCTTTTGCCTTTTGATATAAATTAGAATTAGCATAGTCTTCAATATTAACTTTAATTTTATCATAAGTTACATCATATGTGCCATTACGATTTATATGAAATATAGTTCCAGAATACCATTTTTTTAGACCACGATAATTACACTCTATTTTATCACCAACTTTAAATTTCACTCCACTACTATTTCCACCTTTTAAACGTATATTAATAGCATTTACTTGTTTTTCAGTTTCTAAAGTAGGGTTCGCAAATGATGTGACTAAGTCCCCATTTTGATATGTTATAAATTTATCTATATCAATGGCATCAATAATCATATCTTTCATTTGTTTAATAGACGGTACTGCTTGTTTAATAACTGCTTCAGCGGCAGCCTTTTTACTCTTCTTTGTTTTTTTACCAGAAGGTAATTCTGATGCAATATTTTCTTGTTTGCTATAATGTAAAACACTTGATATACAAGCAATAAATGATTGGTTTTTATCATTTTCTACACCATATCTAAGTAAACATGTATGATTTGGTTTAATACTTGTATTTGTCTTGCTAACTTGACACTCTGAATTGACTTCATGTAAAAATTTTTGGACACCTATTGGGAGAAATCCCCATCTATATTCTCCAAGAGGGTATTTTTCAGGACCTTTTACATAATTTTCAGTTTCTTGGACATTACGTCTTAGTTCATCTTCAGCCTGACTTACTGATGGTTCTACTACTTCTGCTTGTGATTGTGATTGTGCTTGTGCTAAAGATTGGGAAACAACATCTTCTACAGATTGTCCTTCTATAGGTTCTAAAGCAGTAGCTGTAGCACTAGCAGTAGCTGTAGCCGGTTTTGCTTGCATTTGACCCTTCTGTTTAAAATTGCCTTGACAAATATCTCTACGCGATTTCATCTCAGATGTAGACCATTTACTATAACAGCAAGGAATACAAGAACCATCAGGCATTTTTTCTTTATGAAACCCAGGAAAATTTGTTTCATCATCCTCATAAAAGCGGTAAACATATTTACCCTTTGGTACTACATCAGCTTTCTTTGGAATAATTACATCTTCAATATTTTCTACTGGTACTCCACCACAGTCACCTCTTTTAATACCATCTTCTGAAACTGCTGAGTTTGTTTTTAAACACCAAAATCGAGGACAAGTAAAATAGTATTTTTTAGATGGATCAGAACCATATTCAATAAATTCTGACTCCTTTTCTTTACCCGTAGTTTTATCTATATACAAGTCAGGATTATCTTCTACTAGTTTTTGCTTCTCATCTGGAGTTAAAATAATTGGCTGTCTTCTAGCAGCCATATTAAATGGACACATTCTAGTATATAAATCAATCTTATCATCTTTACTTTTAACAAATAGATTTGGCATTCTTTCTTCAATACGTTTTGAAAATGGATTAGGATATTTTAATTTCATTCCAGTTATATCATGAACAATATTTTCGGGTTGCCCTGCGGTTTCGGGAATAGCTACTGCTGCCTTTGATTTAGCCTTTTTTGTATCACCCGGTCCTTCTCCAACATCATCTACTTCTAAAGCTCCACCAATCATATCGTCTTCATTGTCATCACCTTCAGCAAACCCAATTAAATCTAATAAATCATCATTATCAGGTAAAGAACCAGATGATTCGCTAAAATATATAGGACTATCATCTTTTATAATAGGGACTTCATTTTCTTTAATATTTTCTTCTGATTGAGCCACAATTTCATCTGGGTTTATATCTAATTCTTCTATTATATCTCCAGAGCATAAAGTCTCTATTTCTGAAACATTAACCTTTGTACTATTTATGTCTTGTGATATACGAACAAATGAATCAATATAAACAGGAATTGTATCCAAATAAAAAATATTATTAATACCAGATACAACTATCTTTAATTCACTTTTAATAGGATTTAAAATCATATTAGTCTTAAATCCAGGGTTCATTTTAATCATAATATTGCGCCTTTTATTTGCGCCTCGTACAAGTTCTAAGTCTTTAATTGTTTTAATTAAAACATCATTGGCTGTTTCTTCATTCATATCATCATAATTTTGTATCAAATCATTTATAATTTCTTGTTGCTTTGCTCCTTGTGATATTTTTTCAACAATAAATGCAACTTGACTATCTAACAATGTAAAATTAGAAACACGTTTAAAGCGCAATGATGCGCCCTCTTTCATATTAACAGTTTCAACTAAATTAGTATTTTCTATTGTAAATACACTAGACAAACAACCCATATAATTATTTAAATCAATTGGTCTAGTAACTGAATATAATATCTGATATGTTAGTTCTCTAATTTCTATATTAGAATTAACAATCGATTTAAATGATGGTAATTCCAATCCACTACTTTTAAAAAAGGGTCTAACTTCTTCTATTAATGGATTTACAACCGCATCAATAATTGCATCAATATTTGTAAATCTTGTTTCAAATGTGTCTTGTAATAAAACAGGTGTATCAAAATCAAATAATGAATATACTGAAATATTTCCACTTTCTTCAAATTCACAAACCATATTGTATTCTTTCTCATTATGTATAACTTTTGTATAAACTGCTACCGATTTACTCTTTCCAATCATTTTTATTAATTTGAATATTATTGATTTATTAAGATGTGGTATTTTTCGACCATCAGTAGATAATTTATCTGTATATAATCGATACATATTAGATTGTCTAGTTTCAGGGTTGAATTTAATTAATGGGAAATCATAAGTAGCATGTAAAAGTTTAAATAATATTTCTATTGGAATTTTTATTTTGAAATCAGGATATATAACAATTTTAATACTATTTATACCAGTATTTGCTTGTTTTAGTGAAAATAGCTTAGAACTAGCTTGTTCTTTATTAGAGAATTTATATACATCATAAAACATATCAATACTATTAAATGATCTAACAACATTTGATGATAGCTTATTTTTGCTATCTTGTTGTAGTTTTTCACTAGCACCTTCTAGTTCATCAAGTGAGTTAATGTTTGCTTTATGTAAAAATGGATAATAAATTTTAAATATATATTCAGGCATAATTTGAGGATTTTTATTTTGTTCTTGTAAAACATCTGATGCTAAACATAGATAAATATTATTTCTAAAGAAAATCTGATTATGTGTTGTTAATGACATATTACCAGACTCAAGTAACAAATTATTATTAAGTGTTGTTAGTTCTTTTCTTGAATTTTCCAATAATTTGTCATAATTAGAGACATAAAATGGATCAACAATAAATATGTATTCATTAGCGAAGACAAATTTTTGTCCTAAACAGGATGCAACTAAATAATCTTTATTATCTAAATCTAGTCTTAAAATATCATCAAATGTATATATATAATCTTTTTTTCCTTCAGTATTTGTATCTAAATCAAAAACCATTGGCATACCTGTAGTTTTATCATAAATATTTGTTAACATATTATCTAGGTTCTGTCTAGTTAAAGGTAATTTATCATTTTGTGTTAAATTCTGATATAATGTTATTGGATTAAGTTTCTCAGTTTTCAAGCAAAACAAATATAATCCTTCAATTGGAACTCCAGTGGCTTCAAAAATTTTTAATTTAATAGTACCAATTGTATCATCCATATGAATATTTTGTTTTACAAATAATACAGGAATATTATTATTTTCGATATTTGTTAGTTCATCAGGTTTAAATATGTCTAAAAATACCGGATTATTTGTTCCTTCCTGCGCAAATAGTTCATTTGGATCTTTTCCTTCTATGTCTAAATTGTTGCCAAAAAACACATATATTTGCCCTATTTTATTTTTTCCTATTAATTTGTTAACTTTAAATATTGGTTGTGACAATAATGGCATTATATATAATTAATGTTATTATTTTATATATTTTTATTGGTACACATATTTTTATAATGATAAGTTTAAATATTTTTTAACATTACATATCAAAATACGGGTTATCTGTGATATCCATTCCACAATATGGCTCTGGATTTTTTTTATAATCTACTGGCTGATATATATTTGCTTCTTTTGCTGCCTCTAGTAAAAATTTAAAATTTTGCCAAAATACTTGTTTATGTCCCTCTGATTTGGTCATAATATGAGATAACTCATGTATTGCTACAAATGTAAGAGTATTAATATCTATTAATTTGGATCCTTCTTTCTTTGTCTTATTTAAACAAAATGCCAATTTCTCACCTTTATTCTCACTATATGCAGTAAATTCACTAGTTGGTAATGTCTCTGATATTTTTTCTGGATTAAAATTAGCTTTAAGGCGCTGAACATCTTCATTATCGGGATATTTTTTACTAACATAATCAACTAAATTTTTACAATTGCCTGTTACTTTTGCTAATAAATCTGCGGCTAATTGTAGTTTAGAACGCTCTCTGACGCAATAGGTTTCTCCGTCAACATCTGATATAATACATTTTAATCCAAATGTATCTGATTCATTATAAATTATTAAACCTATATAAAACACAAATCCTAGAACTATATAGAAAAATAGATTTTGTCTATCAAAGCCAAACATATATTATACACATACTTATAATATTAAATAAAATTTAAATATTTAATATTATTTATAATCATATTTTTTTACACGGTTATATATTATATTTTTATCATGATACATGGTCCCATAATTTACTGAGATCCTTGACCCAACTCGAGAGGCGGTCTAAGAAAATCTGGAGTAATGGTGCTCTGGTTCCAGGGTCCAACAGACAATTGAGGATTAGGGGGCTCAGAACGGATTTGCAAGTTGGCATTTCTCAATGTTTGACCAATAGTATCAATACCAATAAGAGCGCCAGCCTTCAACAAGTTAATATTTCCAAGAGCACCAGAACCAGCAGGGTTCAAAGCACTCCATCCACTGTTGTTATCCTTGGGTAACAAATCGGCGGGATTAGTAGTGTTGGCGCCACAAGAAGGGGGAGACATTTGCTGGGAAGGTCCAGATGTAGATGCAAACTCATCTGACTGGTTCTCAGCAGCGGGCATTACAGAACCACTAGGTTGGTTGTTATAAGCTTTATTTTTGTTATTGCTGTTACCTTCAGGCATTCCTGAAGAACCTTTACTTGAAAAGTATTTGTACATCATATGTAAAACATATAAACCAACAACAACAATCAAAATACCAGCAATACCGTAATCATTCCAGAGTTTTTTAAGTGGAGCACTCATTATATAAAATTAAGGATAAAATATTTTTGTAATTATTAATTAATTACATTTTTATAACTAAGTTTTATAATAAGGAAGTTTCCTAGATGTTTAAAATAATATAAACAATATTTTAGTATTTTATATTATTTTAATTAGAGTTTATTCATATTCTTCATCACTATATACATCTAATTCACTATCACTATCATCAATATCATCAATCATATATGTTTTCTTAATCTCCTTTAATTCTAAATATGCCTTTAATGCTAATTGTTTGGCTTCTTTTGCCTTATCTCTAGCTTTTTTTAAAATTTCTTGATATACCTGATTTGGATTTTTTAATGTAACTGTGTCTAAACTATTTACTAAATTAGAATCAAAACTAACCTCTTTTAATAAATTAGGATCCTCCTTTTGCTTATTTAAGTCTAAATCTAAATCCTCTATTTCTAAAACAATATTTGTTTCTTTGTTAGTATCAAAATTATTATTTTCATTATTATTATTGTTACTTATATCATTACTTATATCGTTACTTATATCATTATCTTTTTTATAATTATCATTATTTTCATCTGTATTTGTAGATATATCAAATGGGTCTACTTCATTTAAGCTATTATCAATAGTATTAATAGTATTATTATTAATTTCATCAATGGATGATTTTATAAATTCTTCTAAATTTATGTTTGTTTCTTCTTGTTTTTCTTTCTCTAATATATCTGGTTTCTCTATTTTATCAGTATTTTCTAATATATCTGGTTTCTCCATTTTTTCTAAAACTGTATTTTTGTTAGGCATGTTATAATTTGTTTCAGATACTTGATTTGTATTGTTAGTATGTGCAGATATAGTTGCTGGTTTTTTTATAAAAAACCCGTCTAAAAATGGATCCGGACTAACAATTAAAGATTGCTTAAGTTCCATTTCTATCTGAAAATTTCTTGAAGTAAATTTAATACCTTGAATTTCTAAAATAGAAATTATATTTTTATCTGGTGTAATATCTTCTAAACTAAACAATTCATTTGAATCATTATATATCTTGATATTTGGTTTTACATTTACCCGTAATAAATAATATTTTCCGGACTTATATATTTTTAGTGCTGATGTGAACGCACTTTCAATATCATCCTTTTCCAATTTTGTCTGAAACCAACTACTACCTTTGCTAAATAAAAGCTCCTGGCATTTACTTTCTAAATTTTCAATCCAATTAATAAATACTGTATCATTATTATCAAACATCAAGTCAGCAAATATTTTTTTACCGCTTTTTACAAATCCTTGCTTTGTTAAACATTTGGGTGTTTGTAAATATAATAATTTATTGGTGTTATACATTATTTTAGTAAAATATGAACCTCCTGCTAAAGTTGATGGAGGTCCTAAATATAAATTTGAAAAATCATAATCCATGGTTGGTTCAATAATGTTATCCATTGTTATTTGAAATAAAGAAAAATATTATACTTTTAACACGCAATTTTAATACAAATACAAATACAAATAAAATTCAAAAAAAATATATTTATGAAAAATAATGAAGGACACATTAATAAAACAATGTTTAGACATATTAAAAACTGAAGATGTTAGAAATGAAATTAAAATTATATTTTCTCCTGTAACTGATTTGATACTTTATGAAATTTATCCATATATCTATATTATCATTTTTCTTGTGTTTTTAATATTTATTTTAATTTTAGCTATATTAGTTATTTTAGTAACACTATTGCGTAATAAGTCTTCCTTTATAAATACAATAAAAGACTTTTAAAACTTTTATAAAAGAAAATGCTTTAACAATTTAATATTTTTTCTTTACCCATTATATAATATGCCTAAGAGCCGTAAAATGAGAAAAGGAATGTGGGGTGGCAGTGCCATTAATCCTGCTTCTGTTTCAGGTGCTGGTGGTCCCAGTGCGTGGAGCAGTGTTATGAATACTGTTGGAGATGGTTGGAGACAATTTACTGACTCATTAATGAATAATCCTGGACAAAATCCAGTTGCAGCTGCTAGTACCACTTTAGTGCCAATTGCTAATCCTAACGCAAATGTCTCTAACTATTATAAGGGTATGGGGCAAATGGGTGGACGTAAAAGAGGCAGAGGTCGCCGCGGTGGCAATTTAGGAGCTGGTGCTGTTTTGGGTCAGGCAGTTGTTCCTCTTGCTTTGCTTGGTTTACAACATACTTATGCTAAGCGAACTAGACATAGAGGTGGAAAGAGATCTAGACGCCATAGTCGCAAACATTAAATTATAAGATAATTCCATAAGCTAATAGATATGCTTTAATTTTTTTAGAATACTTATATTGAAGTTGATTATTTACAACTTCATTATGAACAGCATGTAAATTAGAATACATATGTAATTTATCATTTGTACCATCATCCAATTGTCTGCCTTTTCTACGATTATGTTCTTCTTCTGATTGAGTATAATAATGAGCAATATAAGCAGATACTTTTGTAAATATTTTTGGTACTGGATTAAATGGCCCTTGTATCATTTTATTTCCAGATGCTGCAAAATATCGATTAGGATTTATCATATTATAAAAATGGGGATTTATAGCTGGTAATAAAACCTTTTCTGGTCTAACAAAACTTTTTATATGATGGTTTATTATTTTATCTGATTTAATAAAATTTTCTGTTATTAATCCAGATGGTTGTTGTTTGTGTCCAGATGTTCCAAACATTAGCCAATTTATCCCAATAGCATCGGCAAAATTAAATACATTTAGAAATTCTTTTACATTATTAAATCTATTTAATAATAGAAATTCATCAGCATCTAAATAAAGCATCCAACTAACATTATTTTGTTGACATATTTGAATAGCACGGGTCATTAGTTCCAGTTTTATTGCTCCTTCTTTTTCTATATGCATTATATTGATACGTTTATCTTTAAGCAATGGAGCAATCATTTGTGAAACTGGTATATTTGATTTGTGATCAAATATATGAATTTTATCAAAGCCAAGCAGTAAATGATGAGCAGTCCATTCTGCTAGCTTGGGTTCATCTCTTACATTTGTAAATAAGTATACTAGACGACTGTCATTTTTTCTAAATTTGTCTATTGATGATATCAGGTTAATATTATTTGCTTTTATTTTTCCTCTAAACATAATATTATATATTTAGTTTTAATATTATATTTATTCAAACTTATATTTATTCAAACTTATAATTATATGAGTACATATTTTAGTTTATTTTTATTTTGTTATAATATATTTTTAAATGAGTTTTGAACAACAATTACAACAATGGGTTACAATCGATAACCAAATGAAAGTATTGGGCGATCGTATGAAAGAATTACGCGATAAAAAAAATACATTAAGTCAAAGTATTAATGCACATGTTGAAAATAGTAATTTAATAAATACATCTGTAAAATTAAATGATGGACAGTTACGATTTGTAAATGTAAAAGAAACACAGCCACTTACATTTAAATATTTAGAAACTTGTTTACGAGAAATTATTAAAAATGAGGAACAAGTAACTAAGATTGTCGATTATATTAAAAATAAAAGAGATGTTAGTTATGTTCCTGAAATTAAGCGTCTATACAAGAATTAACACGTATAAAATAATTAATTTATATCATAATAATGTATATGTCAGTATTTAACAATAACGAATTAATTATGTATCAAGAAGATGGAAAAATTATGAGTGGCGGATACACAGTCAATTCAATATTAATGAATTCAGGAAAGTCACCATTAAATACATATCATTATGGCGGATCAAAAAGTTTAGAAAGTAAATATAATATAGATGATGATACTAACAAAACACATAATGAATTTAAGGAAGATCAAAATACAGATAATATTTTTAAGGATTTAGCTGTACCTATTGGCATTTTTTACATTAATAATGATTATATTAGAAATGAATATGATAAAATGGATAGCAATTATTCTAAATGTGATATGTTATCAGATGAAATATATGACAAATTATTTGAATTAGCTAGTTTTAAGCAACCAAAAGCAAGCAAAACTAACAAAATTACTAGAAAAAATGGTGAACAAAACCTAATAAAACAAAATAAAAATAAGAAAACAAAGAGAGTTAAAATATAAAAATTAAACTGTAATATTTATAGTAATATAAATATTACTATAAATAAATATGAATCCATCAAATAATAAAAGAAAACGAAATAAAAAACAGTCTGAAAAATCTAATGAACTAACAAATTTTACAAAACAAGAATTAAAGGAAGAAAATATTATTGAGCATGTTCAAATTCAAGATAAAGAAAAAGAACAATGCATAGTTTGTTGGGAATTTTCTAGCAAAGATAATGAAATATATAAAATGAAACATATACCATTATTTGTATCTGATTGTTTGTGTAATTGTGATGTTCATTTACTCTGTTTTGTTGATTGGGTAAAAAAGACACCAACTTGTCCTATTTGTCGTGAAGATCTAATGTTTAATATTGAAACTTTTAATAAATATACTTTAGGACCACATTATAAAATTAAATTATTTTTTAAACAGGTTTTCCAATTCATTAATAGTATTATTAAAATAATTTTAAAATTATCTTCACTTATATTCTTATTATATACAATTATTTTTGTATTTAATTGTATTACTAATTATGGTAAGTAATTATTGTTTTATATTTTAGTTCAATATTATATTTTAGTTCAATATTATATTTTACTCCAACGTGTATGATTAAATGGCGACACTAATATAGTGCTTAATTTGTCCTTCCAATATTTAACACGCTCTTCCATAGCTATATCTTTCTTAGTCTTTGGATAAATTGGCGCATTTGCCATTAACTCTTCCTCTTCCTGTGTCATACGTGGTTTATATCCATAACAATTTACACCATAGCGAACAGCAGGATTTTTCATATATCCACCATTTACGCCAGGACGTCCACAATCATTTTCATGTCCCTCTATCTTTTGTAGCTTATCCCAAGTTTTTTGTTGTGTAGGAAATAGTGCCATTTGCCCTTCAGACCATCCATAATTACACCATTCTGCGCCACCTTTATATGCGTCTTCTACTTCTTTATATGTTGCTAATCTTGCTCCATATGCGCTACATAATGCTTTGGCATCAGGATATACATAATCATTTCCAGGAATGTTAAATACTTGGGGATATAATTTAATTTCCTCAATAGCACTAGGTTGCGCATTTGTAGTATCAACTGAAATATCTACTACTGGTTGACCTGAAAATAAATTTGATATTTTAGCAATAACATCAATACCAAAAAAGTATTGGAAACCATTTATTATAACTAAAATAATAAAAATAGCAATTGCTAGTATTCCAAGATATGTAAAGTTTGATGAAGAACCAGAAGTATTTGAAGAACTAGATGAACTAAATAAGTCTGATATATTTGTAGAAGAACTTGATGAACTTGTTGAGTCACCTAAAGAAAAAAATGTAACTATATAAAATAATAAAACAGCAACTACAATAATAATAACACTAGGATTTGATAATATATCATTTAAAATATTATATGTATCTGATGCCATATTGCCTAAACTTGCGCTAACTGTATTAGATGTATTGTCCATTATATATTATATTAACCAAATAATTATTTATTTTAAATTACCTTTGGAATATAATTTTATTTTAATCTGTTATATATTTGCCCTTTTACGATAGAAAAAACAATATGCCTTAGGACTTATAATTTGACCTTCCAATCCTACTTTTGACACACTGGTATCATTATAGTGATACCAATGGCCATTTGCATTTTTTACAAATGATGTATAATGACCTCCATGAACGGACCCACTATGATTACATACACCATATAAATCATAAATATATGTTTCTTTATTATATCCAATTACATATTCAGATAAATTCAGATTTTCTAAAGGAAAGTTAACAAGAACTTGGTTCTTCTGATTTACCGCATTAAATCGCTTAATATCAATAACTAATATATTTGGAAAACTCCAGAACATTAGTTTCTTTTTTGCGGACTCTTTTTTTCCAGTTTTCTCATTAAAAATAGCATTATCACCATCCATTGTCTCACCTTCTACATATAAATTAAAACAGTCTATTAATGAAGGCGATTTATTATTTACAGGTATTGGTAAGTCTATCATAAAATATGGTTCAGGTGTTATGCTCATAATATTACCAGTTTCATTTGACACTATTTGTGATACATGAATACCATAAAACATATTCCATATTTCAGAATAATCCTTACTATACATTTGCTTAATTCTTTCAAGGCAAAGTAAAGCTGTTTTGTCTCGCTCATTCTCTACAGTACCTTGAATTGTCATATTTACTTCTCTTGCTAACGCATTATGGAAACAATCAATTACAAATATAAGAAATTCTGGTAAATCATTTTGAGAAAATCCAGTAAATAGTTCACGATCTTTTAGCTGTGCCAATTTTTGAACCGTTTTTACAAATTTTGATGGAGATACAACACAATTATCACTCCATAATAGCTTTCTTAATTCATTCCACTCAACCAATAAAGCTGAGTCATATTTATTATTTAGTTTTTTCTTATAGGTTTCTAAATTTAGAAAATCATTAAGCTCATATGTATGAGATAATATTTGCATACATGAATTTAGAAAACAAGTGTTACCTAGATTAGCAAGACCAGATAGACCCTTATCTTTATATTTATCAAAATTTTCACTTGTAATATTATTAATTTTATTTGTACTCATTTTATTAGTAATAATTAATTATATTGTAATACATTTAAACAGATTTAATATAATATATATTATTTGTAAAATGAATGACGATCAGCGACAATTAATTAATATGTATGCTACTCAATATAATCATGCAAATGCGCAAATTGACAGACTATATGGTGTATTAGATGAAATACGTTATAATATAGCACTTATTATTGATGAATATCAAGATCAACAAAGACAACAAAGGCAACAAAATCAGCGTTCAACTAGAAGCTCAAATTCTGGGACTTCATCAGCAGCATCATCAGCAGCATCATCAGCAGCATCATCAGCAGCATCATCAGCAGCAGGAAGAAATAGAAATAACATATTATACGATTATCAAAATCCCATAAATCCTGGTTTATATGTAACTAGACCAACATCTAGAAATCGTAACATGAATACAAATTTTAGTAATAATATTAGTAATATACTATCTTCATTTTTAAATTCAACTGTTACTGTTAGACCTAGTGCTTTACAAATAGAAACCGCATCAAGACTTGTTAGATATGGAGATATTGATAGACCAATATCAGATACATGTCCAATATCAATGGAACATTTTAGTATTGATGATCAAGTTAGGCAAATACGTCATTGTGGACATATATTTATGCCAGCTGAATTTGATGAATGGTTTCAGGGAAATACTAGATGTCCTGTTTGTAGATATGATATTCGTAATTGGAGTGAAACATCTAACAGAGGATCTACTGGTACTACTAGAACTACTGATACTACTAGAACTACTGATAACGCAGGTTCTACTGGTTCTACTAGACAAGCTACCGATAATACAAGTTCTACAGGTTCTACAAGACAAGCTACTGATAATACAAGTTCTACAGGTTCTACAAGACAAGCTACTGATATTTCTGGTAATCAAGTTTCTTATGATATTTCAAATAATGAAATTAGTGATAGTTTAATTAATACATTATCTAGTCGGTTTGTTGAAACTATATTTAATCCTAATAGTAATAATAATGACAGATTTGTATTTGATCCATCTAACAATATATTAATGTACGAGACAATTATTCGCAATCCTAATTCAAATAGCACTAATCATAGAGGTAATAACAGCAATTAAAAACTAAAAAATATATTTAATAAATCTATATAAAGAGAATATAGCATATTGATATATAATAAAATGACTATGACTACTTACAGACGTGCTGGTGCTAAATGGACTATTAATGAATGCCTCAAATTACAGAGAGAGTTTGAGTTGCTAAATTTATCTGTTGAAGAAATTGCTGTATTACATGAGAGAAGTCCTCAGGCTATTATGTATAAGCTTGATGCTGAGGGATTTGCCGACTATAATGAGTTATTTAGACAACAGTCGCAACAATATACTTCTACTTTGAAGGATGATGATAGTGAATATCAAGAGGATAGTGATAGTGACTATGAAGAAGATACTGATGATGATGATGATGCTGCTAGTGAGATTAGTGAAGATGAAGAAGATGAGGAGTATGATAGTTATAATATTGGTCAACAGGTAAGACTTTTGACTAAGCAATTGTCTGCATTAACTGCCTTTGTAATGAAAACTTTTAAGGATAGAAAAAGTGATATTTTTAAGTTTGATGATCTTGCTGGGTCTCGTTAATAAAATAAAATAAAAAATATTTATTACATAATTGGAAATAAATATTTTATTAATATGATAGAAATAATTCTATTACTTATTATTTTTATTATTTATTATTTATTAAATTATTTTACTTTTGAAAAGAAGTTTGTAACGCTTTGATTTCCTTCTCTTATATTATTTGTTTCTCTTAAATACTTATCAAATATTAAAGCCTTTACCTCTTTATTTTTAACCTTAGCAATCTTTTCTTCACATTTTTTATAATCATCACCAAATTCTTTCTTTAAACTATCTATTTCCTTTCTTAAATTAGTTACCTTTGCACGTCTTGGTGGTTTCTGGCTCATCCAAATATCTTCTAATACTAGTCCAAATAATTGTAATAATGGTTTCATAATTTGATTTGTTATATAAAATGAATAGTCTATTTGTAATTTATTTTCCCGAATAAATGTTGGGGTCTCTATTTTTTCACCTTGAAGTGCTTTCTTGTTTGAATTAACTATATATACAAAAGGAACTCTATCTCCTGATGTTGGTTTATTACCTGGTTCTCGTGCGCCAATACGATCTGCTAATACTTTATGTGCTATTTGCTGTGGATTTTTATAAAATGAACGTAGTGATTTTGTAATAATGAGTTTTTCAATTGGCACTGTACCATCTACTAATTCTTGCAAACACTTATCTACATAATCTAGTGCCTTTTTAATATCACGTTCCTTCATTAAAATATCTATTACACCTCCGTATACATCCTTCACAATTGGTGCATTATCACGACGTTTTAAAACAATACCCATTTCCTTTCGTTTGCCTTTCATTGGATCATGTTCATATAAGATACCAACATATCTTTTCTTTGATAGTAAACAAAATGGTAAGAATGTCTTTTCATATTCAAAGTCATGAGGTTGTTTTAAAAATTTTGAAACATTATGACATGCTTCTTGTGCTATTTCAATAGATAATTCTAGTGCTTTTTGACCAATAATTTTTTCGCCAGTTTCTTTATCCGATAGATTAAATGTGAAGAATACACTGTCCGTATCTCCATATACATACTCAGCATTAGTTTTTATAAGTCCATATTTGCTTTCAACTGTCGCGTCTCCATAACATTCTTCAACAACACGTTTCGCATAAGTTAATAATAGTCGTCCAGTTGCCGTAGTTGACGCAGCAATATCAGGCTCATAAAATGTACTAGTTTTAGCACCCAATTGACCATATAATGAGTTAGCAGTAACTTTATAAGCTAATTGTCGCTTATCTAATACATTTTTCATAAACTCATCATTTGTTTGCGGTATTAATTTTCTAGTGTCTTTTCGTGCCTTCAATAGTTCTTGTAAAATAGAAGGCATAATTGCTTTTTCTTCTAATCCAGTATCTTTATTACGAAGCGGCTGCGCAAATCTACATAACTTGTAGCCAGACTTGATTTTTTCAGCACGCGCCTTTGGGTTCTTTCTATGATACCTATATGTATCAAATCGTATATCAACATATTCATATCCAGGCAAATTATCATAAATATATTCATTATTATCGTTTTTCTCACCAGTTTCTTTAACTAAATTACCAGCCAAATCGTATATTTTTGTCCATACTTTACTACTAGGACACAAATTCTCTGACAACATTGAACTTGGATATAAAGATGCAAAGTCACCAACCGCAATTGGATTATCAAGATATAATCCGCATTTTGGCTCCAAAACAATTGCGCCTTCATAACCATCATCTTTTGATCCTTTATTAATAACTGGCATTAATACACCCTTTTCACGACATTTCTTTGCCACATAACTTGTAAGCTTTATACCTTGACCTCTAAAAATCAAGAAACTCATTGGAACGCTACATAACTTTGACATTTCCACTAGGTCAGTTACAACATCTACTTTTGTAAATAAGTGCTGAACTAAGTTACAATCCTGAATACAATATTTTGCAATAATTGCACGTGATGCTGGACCTTCATGTGTCATTCTAAAAATATCCTTAGGGGAAACATCATCTTTTGCTAGACCCCATTTAACAGTCTTTGCCTTTGGATTTTCATGCCCTTCAATTTCAAACCAGCTTTCTGATTTATTTACATCAATAACTCTAAATTTAGCACCATCTTTGTAATAATCTGATGAGTGATTAATTTCCTCAAAATGTATGAAACTGTCTTTTTGTAATCCAGTCATATTTGCCGTATTTACACGAGTATTTCCAGAAGGCAATTGTTCTATTTTTTTTACATAGTCACCAATAAAATGACCAGCTACATAATCTAGTTTATATGATGTTAGATTTTCAGTTCGTCGAAACCAATTTAACATATCAACTTGTAGTCTACCATTCATTTTAATAATTGATAAGTCATATGTACCAGATGCTAATGTAATACTACTCTTATCAATTTCCATCTTTTGCGTTTTGTAGTCAATTGTAGCACATAGTTCATCTTTATTTCTAGATAACCGTAAGAAATCTTCAGCACAAGATAGTTCCTGAGATCTGCGAAACATAAATTCATAATCAAAACTAAATATATTATAACCAATAATAATATCTGGGTTCTCTTTTTGAACTAAATTGGTCCACGCATTTAATACATCTTTTTCAGAATTATATGTTTCTATTTTTGAATTAGGAACAACATCATCTAATGTATCGCAGGAATTCAAAGCAATACAGTGGTTTAAATAAGGTTCCTTTTCACCATATTTTATAAATGTAGAACCAATAAATGTTACTTTATCGCCTTCCAAAGGAGGAAAGTTATTTCTTAGCGCAAATATAAGTTCATTGATTTTACCTTCACGTTCAAATTTCTTATCACACATAATATCTACAATAGTTGATTGTCTATTTTTATATGTCTCAGTTTTAAAACTTGTAATTGCGCTTGGGCTGAAATATTTTGGTTCATCATCTATTTCTTGCTCATTATCTGATTTATCATCATCACTATCTGAATTATCATCTTCTTCATTTGCTTTTTCTTTCTCTTGCTCTTTTTCTTTTGCTTGAATTGCCTTATTTGCATTTTCAAACATTGCTTCTATTAAATGTGTATCATCATTTTTATCTTCTCTATCTCTAATTTTAGTTTTTAACCATTCTTCAATTCTTATATCTAACTCTTGTCTTGATAATGGTTTGCCTTTATAATATACTAGATCAATATTAGGCACAGGTTTGCTATCATATGTTAAGTTGAATGCTGTTCTTATAATATCTGATAAAATTGCCTTACATGATGTTGTCGTAATTTCAGTTGTCATTTTTGAAAAATAGTCAGCTATATTTGTAGCTAGTTTTTTATATGATTTAATTGGGACTGGAAAATCACCATGACTACTACTTGCCTCAATATCAAAACTCATAATTTTATAAGGAACACGAGTTTCCTTATCATTTAATGGAACTATATTTTTATAATTGACTGAAAATTCATAGTCACAAGTAGTTGTCTTATTTAATCCCTTGATTTCAAATGACTTTTTAGCTGGTATTGCTATCCATCCAGATGGACTTATTTCACGCAAATGGAAGAACCGAAGTAATGGTGGCAAGCTAGCTTCATATAATTCTACATAGCAGTCCTTAAACCATAACCCACCAGGAAGTAATTTGCGTTCTTTTTCACCATCACTATTTACATTATCTTTATACCAGAAATTCTTAACTTTATTATAAACTGGTACATTGGCAAATTTAATCATAATAAATCTATGTAATTTACCGGCATCAAATTCATATAATTTTTTGCGCTCAATTAATTTACATTCAACAATTGAATTTTCATAATATTTTCCAACTTTTGCCTTTAAATGAGCTACAAACTGATCTTTTACACTTTTAGTCCATTTATCACCAACTTTTAAGTAGAAGAATGGTTGATATTCTTCAACAATTATAGATGCACGCTTGCCTTCTTCATTCATACCAAACATTTGAATTGAAAATGTTGTATTGTCTTGATTAGACTTTCCCATATTATTTTCATCATCGTCCTCATCACTTGATTGATTTGGACCTTTACTATTATATACGTTAAATTCAAATAATTTAAAAGTGTGTTCTAATGACATTTTGATTGTTTTTATATGTTAAATTATTTGGTGTGTTACTTTTAATTCAATTTTATTGTGTTGTTTATTTTAGTATTTTATATTTTTACATATTGTCATTTTATTAGTATTCAAAAAAATTGAAAATTTATTTAATATTATAAAAGAATTTATTGGTTATATAAAACATTACAGAAAATAATTCAAAATAAAATAAGTTTATTATAAGAAAATGATTGCTAACTTAAATATTCAGGATGTTAATATTGTTAATGTTATTAATATTATTGTAGGTATTATGGCTATTATATTTATGAAATTCTATATTTTTGAAAAAGATAAAAAAGAAAAAGATGTTAATACTTGGTATGAAATAACTCTTGAAAATGCTAGATATAAATATAAAGGTGAATGGTTAAATGGTCTTCCGCATGGGAAAGGAATAAAGGAAGTATTTGGTATTGATGGTGATAAACATTCGATAATTATAGGAAATTTTAAAAATGGAGTTACAGATGGTTATGCAATTCAAATTTTTGACCAGGATGATGATGAGATAATGGTTCCGTATTTTAAAGGTAATTTTAAGAAAGGTAGATATAATGGACATGGAGAATATCATTGGGGTACTGGTTCTTATTATAAGGGAGAATTTAAGAAGGATGAGTTTCATGGGAATGGATTACAGTATTTTGTTCTAAGTGATAAACATTATATTGGATCATATGAGAATGGTAAAAGAACAGATGGTAACTATTTTAAAGGCAACCCTGATAATATGTAATTTGTATAATTTGTATAATTTGTATAATTTGTATAATTTGTATAATTTGTATAAAAAGATTTGTATATTTATATAAAACTGTATATATTTAAATTAATTACACCTTTGGACATTTAAAATACTAATAATTTTATAAAAAATTGAAATATTTAATTTATAAAGTATTTATTCTAAATTAAACTCAAAATGGAGCATATTGTTTATTTAACTGATAATTTTACACGCATTCATACTACACAAGGAGAACTATTAAACTTGAATAATAGAATATGTATGGTTGAAATACCAAGCAAAAATGAGCGTATATATTTTAAATTAGTTAGTGAAACATACACCAGTTTTAGTGGAATTCGCCTTCAACAAGATCAATATAACGATAAAAAGTTTTATTTAACTGATGAAAAAAATAAATGGCACGGAATTATTTGTGATGGTTCATTTGCGAAAGGGCGTTGGATTTATGTCTTTAATTTATAGGCGTTTTAAATGTCTAAAGGTATAAAATAAAAAACTATATGTTTTTTTTATTTTTATTTACGAGACCATATATCGTCATAAAAATAATCATGCATTTTATCTATATTTTTCAGTCACAAAAAAATTTCAAAAAGTAAAAAGGGAATCAAAAAATGGACATTTTTCCAAATCCAAAAATGTCCAATTTTGAAAACCCAAAAAAAGTTTTGAAAAATACCTCATTTTTCACTTTTTGACCATAATGCTCACAATGATTTTTTCTGTTTAGAAAAAATTATGATGATAAATTTTTTCAAAAAATACGTTTATAATTTTGGCTTTTTTTTATTGCCATACTTTAGTGACAAAATGACCGCAAAAAACGCCGAAAACGCCTTAGATTTTATTTGTAAAAAATGTGACTTTTCGTGTCACAAAAAAAGTGATTGGACTAGACATATTTTAACTAGGAAGCATCAGATAAGTGACAATTTGGTGACAGAAGTGACCGCAAAAAGCGCCATAAATGAATGTCAATATTGTCATAAAATATATAAATCACGTAATGGATTATGGGTTCATAAAAAAAAGTGTACAATCATTTGTGATACTAACCAAATACCAGAGACTACAATAGAAACTAATGTAAACACATCAAAATCTACTGATGAACCTAAATTAGATGTATTAATGTTGCTCGAATTACTTAAACAAAGTCAGGATTTTCAGAAACAAATGTTAGATCAACAAAAACAAATGATGGAATTTGCTTCAAATAATAATACAACTAACAATAATATAAATTATAATGCAAATAATTCAAATAATACAAATAATTCATTTAATCTTAATGTGTTTCTTAATGATACATGTAAGGGAGCTATGAATATGAGTGAATTTGTCGATTCAATAATGATACAACTAACAGATTTAGAAAATTTTGCCGATGTAGGTTATGCAAATGGTGTATCTAATATTTTTGTTAAAGGATTAAACGCATTAGGTGTCCATTTAAGACCTATTCATTGTAGTGATTTAAAACGTGAAACACTTTATATAAAGGATAATGATTGCTGGGTAAAAGAAGAAGAAGACTGTTCTGTATTAAAAAATGCAATTAAAAGGGTTGCTTTTAAAAATATAAAACAAATCAATGAATGGATAAAAGAAAATCCAGGATGTACTGATCCAAGAACAAAAAAATATGATAAATATAATCAAATTGTTATGAATTCAATGTCTGGAACTACTATTCAAGAACAAACAGATAATATTGATAAAATTGTAAAAAATGTAACCAAAGCGGTTACAATTGATAAGGCATCTTTTAAAACGGTAAATACTAAGTAATAAATTAAATATATGTATGAAATTTAATTTATTTTTTTTTATTTTTTATTTTTTATTTCTATTTCTATAATTATATAATTCTATAATTTTAACTTAATATAAGAACTATTATCTGTTTGTTTCTCACGTCTTCTTCCTCCTTTCAATATAGTTTGGCTAATTGGTGATACAGGTAATGGTGAACTCATAAATATTTTCTGCAATTCTAAAATATCTGGATTATTTGTAATATTTGAAATATTTGTAAAATCACTACTATTCATAATAGTATTTATCATATTTAATAATTTTATTTGTATATCTTGATTTTCAGTAATTTTGTCTATTTTAGGTTCTAAATTTTGTGGTAAAAACTGAGGAGCTTCTGTATTTATTAGCTCTTCTGTAATTTGTTTAATAAAATAAAGAAACATACAGAAAAATAATAATAACCAAAATATTATTGTTAGACTACTAGAAAATAACTTACTATTTTCAGGTGTTATTTTGTTTCCAATACTTTTAAAAATATAAATAATTATTGATATTAGCGTTATTATACCAAATGTTAATCCAATACAAATTAGTAAAGCAAATCTAGCTTGATTTTCAGCAATATCAATAGTAGGTTCTATTTTATTAATTGTTGGAACTAATTTAGGTACAGTTGATGGATTAATTATTTCAAATACTTTATTAATTATAGTCTTGTAATCATACATATTAAATAATAATTTACTTGGATTATCAAATGTTTCAAAATATGTGTTAGTATCTAAATCTTTAGAGTTTGGTTTTGAATTCATAAACATATCTTGAATATTTCTTAATGATTTCACAATAAATCCAAAATAATAATAAACAACTAACAAAAGTGAGAAAATAAATAATATAATAATCCAAAACCCACTAAATGATCCATCATTATAAACTCCAAATTTAATTGATAAAAGGAAACTAAAAATAACTATTAAACCACAAATAAGTGTATCAAACGAATTTGGTCTTATCAAATTTCTAAATACTAATACTAACAGTCCATATGCACCCAAATAAATAAGAATATTATATATTATAGTACTTGTGTCCAAACTGGCCCCAGCATACCAACCTATTATTCCTGGTATAATTGCATTAATTAACACAGCTGCCAATCCAATTGACCATTTGTAAGTATTATTATTTGTATCTGAAATATTCTTATCTTTTACAAACATTGAATAAGTAAAACTACCCAATAATAAACCACCAATAATAGCTCCAATAATAGCTCCAATCATTTCAGGTGTTATTTCTGTTTGTATACTATTTTCTTTTTTATTTTGTTGAGTTTCTGCTTGTTTTTTTAATTCTTCATTTTTCTTGGCTTCTTTTCTTTTGGCTTCTTTGCTTTTAGCCATTTTATTTAATACTATATATTACAAATACTAAATAATTACAGATATTTAGTATTTTATTTAATTTTTAATGTTTTCCTCCTATACTTCTACTTCTGCTTCTACTTCTGCTTCTACTTCTAGTTTTAATTTTACTTTTAGAATTACTATATTTAAGACTTCTAATTGATTTTGTCTTTGTAGTATAATGTTTATTGTAACTAGCCTTACGTGTTCTGCTTTTACTTTTTGAACCACTAATACTAATAGTACCAACATGGCTCTCTACCCAATTTATAAAATTGTCTACTATGCGTTTTTTCTCTCGAATAGAACTATCTTCATATAATTCCATTTTATTACCATTATTAGATAAGTATAACATTGTTGGATAACCAATAATATCTCCTGCATGTTTCAAAGAACTAACAAAATTACTTTCAATATTAGCAATTACAAGATTATTATTATGTTTATATTGTTCTTGCAATGCTTCTTCTAATTTTGTCCATTCTGGACGCGTAGCGTTACATGGTCCACAGCCATTCATATAAACAAGAATAAACACATCTTTACCATTTTCAACATGACGATTAATTTCATTTACTTTTGCTTCTGTATCTGCGTGTATAATAATCATTATATATTATTGTTATAAAAATTAATATTACAAATTAATACTTTGTTATAAATTATAAAAAAAATATAAAATACAAAATATTATATATAATTATTATAAATGAACACAATTATATTATTACTTGCAATTGTTGTATTCTGTTTAGGAATGAGTTTTTATATAAACAACACATCAATTGAAGGCTTAACAACTATGGATGGTGAAATGAGATGCCCTAATATTTTAATACAAAAAGGTCCTAAATATTATTTATACAATTCTAATGTAGCCCAAGTACCTGGTGTTAACCCTATTGAATTTAATAATTTAGAAGAATACACTGAGTTTTTAGAATGGCAACGTGGTGCTGGTATTCGTTGCCCTGTGTTATATGTTCAAAATACTTATGATGTTCAGGGTAATCGTGTTTACAAAGTGCGTCCAAGTGTTACTGAAACACAAGGTGGATTACCTCCTACAACACCATTACCATTACCAATGAAACCAACACAACTAGTTGACGCTACACGCGCCGACCAACCATATAATCAAAATGGTTATCCGGCATTTGATCAGTCATCATATTATGTAGGCGCAACAACTCCACTAGATTTAATGGATCAATCAAAGGAAAATTTATTATTTAGTGATAATCCAATGGATCCAAATTGGGGTGGAACTAAGTATACTCAAGCATTAGTAGATGCTGGATATTATAAAGGAAATGAGGTTAGTATACGTGTTGCTTAGATAAAAACTATAATAATTATGATAATTATAAAAAAATTAAATTAATCTATAAAATAATTTAATTTTTCATATAATTTATTTTTGAGCAGTTGTTTCAGTAGCATCAATAAATTTTAATGTATCATTTATTGCCTGCTTGCTTTGATATAATGTATTTAAATTGGTCAATTGAGTATAAATTTGACTTTTGTTAGAAATATCAATATTTGCTACAATATCAACCATCATTAAATTAATAGCATCATATACAGCAGTACATTTATCAGAATAATTAACATTATAACTGGCATTTGTTAGTAAGACCTTGTTTTCTAAGGCTTCTACTAACTTTTTTGTTGCAGCTAAATTAGCACCAGAACTTTCAGCCAATCCTGAACTAACGGCAGATGTTTGTTGATTTTCTAAACCTTCAAACATTGTACTTTTCCAAAAGTGTCTTAAAACCATTTTATAAACTAAAACACCAATTGCAAAACAAATCAGTACTAAAAAAAATTCATAATCCATTGCCTTTTATATTATATACTTTTCTTATAAAAATTTTTGGTCTTTAAAGTAAAAGCAACTAACAAATAATAAAATAATAAATAATAACTATATACTAAGATATTTAACAATATTTTCAATAATAGTCTTACTTATCTTTCTTGTTTTGCCATTTGGATCAGTTGTACTAACACCATTTAAACAAGTTGGATCTATTTGTATCGCCTTAATTAATTCAGGTAGTGTTTTATATTTTTCTAAAATAGCAATTGCTGAAACAGAACTAACACCAGGAATTTGGCATAACATTATTTCACCAATATTTTCAGGTGTAATATTATCCTTTTTGACTTTTTTAATTACAGAGCAATAATCCTTTACTGTAATATTATTATTATTAGTGTTAGTATTAGATATAATACTAGATTGGTCTATCTCTGTCTCTGTTTCATTTTGTTCTAAAGTATTTTGACAATTTTGATAATATGGTATCTTTCCTGTTTCTTTTCCAATTTTATATGCCATATTGCAAATCATGAAAGCAGTTTCATCTAGATTGTTAGTTCGTACTAAAGAAAATCCTTTAAAATGATTTATTGAGAACATAGCAGAATAAATAGTCTGTTTATCAATACGCTCTTTAAAAGAATTAAATTTGCCTAAATCGCCTTCAATTAAATAGATAATATTATGATTGTGGATTGGTAATCCATTTAATCGATATGATTGTTCTTCATAACGACCATCTTTTATACTAGCAGCTAAATCCGATAATGTTTTGCGTTCAACAAGTATATTTTCTGTTTTCTCATTGCAAATAATTATGTCACCTAAAGGCAACTGATGGACTTCTATTTTTAATTCCTTAAATGCTGGAACAGCAACTAACAAATTTTCACATTTCTTAATTAATTCGTGCTCTCTATTATCAAGTTTAATAAGCATTATAATAATTTAATAAGTATCTTATTAAATTATTTTTTAAACAATTACATATTTAAACAATTATATATTCTAAATAAAATAGAATATAGTTAATTATTAGACTTAATATCGTCTAATAGCTCTCAACGCACTTTGAGAAGGGTTGGTGAAGTTACCAACACAAACTAAACCGTATTGAGTATTTGTGGCGCCAATCAAATTCGGATTAGACGATAAGAATGTGCCGATTGTAGGAGCGAGACCCCCCTTTTTTTGACCCCCACAAACATTTGTTCTGTTAACAAGAGATGACTGATTGCGAACTACTCTAGGACCATTTGACAAAACCATAGTATATAATACAAAAACATTTTATTTTAAAAAATACAAAAATTTCTAGTCTAAATATTTAAAAATAAATCCACCCGCAGTTTTTTGTTTGTTATATAAAACTTTCTTAATTGTTGAAATTTGTAATTCTTTTTCAGCTTCAACAATAGAATTAAATTCCTTAATTTTATTCATTTCTAAATCATATTGTGCAATTTTTCTATTATAATATTTAACAAATCCTGAATTATGATTATGTATATTATTTCCCTTAATAGTTGTCCATTCTAAATTTATAACTGAATTATTTAATTTATTTCCATCAATATGATTAACTACATTATATATTTCTGGTTCTAAATTATCAATAAATGTTGACGCAATAATTCTGTGTAAAGCATATTTATTTTTATCTACTCTAACAAAAATATATCCACTATGGTGTGGCTTATAATTTTCCATAATTATGCCTTTATAATTTTTGAATCTGCCTAAATTAGAAACAAAATATTTGTCAAATGTTAGTCCATTAATTGTTACAGGCTTCCATATTTCATTTTCTAAATCAGTATAATCATATAAAGACCATTTATAACCAAATGAAGTTTTATAAACTCCTCTAGAAGCACAACTAATAGTTCTCTTAACAGTTTCTATACATAATTTGTCATTATTAGATACAATCCAATGTGCTGCTGAATAAATAGATCCATATAATTCTAATTTTTCATTTGTATTTATATCAATACGCCAAACTTTCACCTGTTGATTGGTTGTTTGTGATACATTTGTACTTCTGTGTATATTATTTTCAGAAGCAGTAGTCCATTCTAAATTAGAAACATTATTATTAGATCTATTTTTATCCTTATGATTAACTTGCGATTTATTTTCAGGATTATCTATGAATGCTAAAGCAACTAATCTGTGAACTGGAAAAGTTTTGCCTATGCTATTCTGAGATAAACCAGTAAACATATATCCTCCTTTACATGTCAGTTTTAAAATACGACCAGTTTTACTATTACGCACATTTCCTAAAGTACTGACTTCATAATTTGGAAAGTTGTTTATTTGTTTCCACTCTTCTTTGACCTCCATAGGTTAGTATAATAATATTATAGTCTACTGTCTTTAAGTTGGTTTACAATAAATATATATTTTGACACCTATAATATTATATATTAAAACAGCTTAAAGCCATGCCACCATATTTTATTATAGAAACATAAAATGAATACACTTGATACTAAATTAGACGACGATATTATTAAGACCGAAGATGGTCTGATTTTCAATCCTTACAATCCATTGAATACTGAGATTACATTGAGCGAAGTTCAATCTATTCTTACACGATATGGCCTGCCAAATAAAGTACATAATATGGAATTATATAGGCGCGCATTTATTCACAGATCTTATACAAAGCGACCTAATTTTGAGAATTTATTACAGAATATTACAATTGTTGAGAAGCCGGATGATTGTTTGCCTCTAAGTAGTAAGTCTAATGAGCGTCTAGAATATATTGGTGATGGTGTTTTAGAACTAACAACTAAATATGAACTTTATCGTCGTTTTCCTAAAGAAGATGAGGGCTTTATGACAGAAAAAAAGATTGCTATTGTAAAGAATGAAAATATTGGCAAAATTGCATACGAAATGGGTTTACATAAGTGGCTAATTATATCAAGAAACGCAGAGGAAAAGAAGATACGCACCAATCTGAAGAAATTAGGTTGTCTATTTGAAGCATTTGTTGGAGCATTATTTCATGATTACAATAAAATGGGAATAAAAGATGAAGAAGGATGGTTTAATAATTTCTTTTGTTCGGGTCCAGGATTTCAAATGGCTCAAAAATTTATTGAAAATGTATTTAAGAAGCATGTTAATTGGATTGAACTAATACAAAATGATGACAATTACAAGAATATTTTACAAGTCAAGATACAAAAGGAGTTTAAAGTTACACCCCATTATGTAGAAATTGAATACGATGTTGACGAAGGGTTCAAAATGGGTGTCTATTTATGCTTGGGACAGCAAATCCATAGTGTTAAACATAGTGATGCTATCAATATTACAGAAATCAAAACATTCAAGGCAATTCAAGAACATTATGCTAAACATGGAAAGATATTTGTTTTTATGGGTGAGGGACAACATAAAATTAAAAGAAAGGCAGAACAATCCGCATGTATGTCGGCTATTGAATTTATTAAACTAAATAATGATATTAGTATAAATGCAAATAGTTCTAATGATGCTGGTCAAGATACTTCTTCTGATAGCGATAACTAAATGTAAAAATCGAAAAATTTATATATTGAATTTATATAAGTAGCAAGTAATGGAAAATTTAGCAATATCTAAAAATACATTTAAAATACAAGACGCACTTAAACAAAAACCAATAGTAAAACCAAAGGAGGATGTTAAGATTGTTATTGCTGCTCAACCTAAAGCATCTGCTATTAGTATAGCACAGAAGACTAAATTATCAAGCGATATGGATAATGGTCAAAAGGCTAAGGATGCTTTAGAGTTGCTTAGACAAAGAAAAATATTGGGTGTCTCTGAAAAATTTCCTGAACAAAAGGTTGAAATTATGGAGCCTAAAGCACCTATTATTGAAACTAAGAAGCCAATTATTCGAAAACTTACTGGTAAGACGGTTGCATTAGCAGAGGAAGAAGAGAAGGAAGGTGAAATGATGCCAATTATAGGCAATAAGGGTTTAGAAATGGAGCCAATTGTAGGTGAAAAAGGTTTAGAAATGGTAATAGAACCCAAGAAAAGGCGAGCACCTGTAAAGCGAGTAGATAATAATGTTATACCATTGGGACCTGAAGCGATGATAGTAATTGGCGACACAGCAATGCCAAAACGTTTACCACCACCACCAGAATATAATTTAGTAGAACCTCAGTACTATATGAATAATCGTGAAACATTCATTAATTTTATTAATGGTGTCTTTGATGGTTACCGAGAAGATATGTTAGATGAAAGCAAAAATATATCATGTGAAGATATTGGTAAAGATAATGGTGAAATTGGCTTGCTAACTCATCAGAAAATTGTAAGAGATTATATTAATTTAAATACTCCTTATAGAGGGTTATTATTATATCATGGTTTAGGATCAGGTAAAACTTGTAGTTCTATTGCAATTGCCGAGGGAATTAAAAGTGGTGGTAAACAAGTGATTGTAATGACCCCCGCATCATTACAACGTAACTATATTGAGGAAATTAAAAAATGCGGTGATTTAATTTATCGTAAGAACCAATATTGGGAATGGATATCTGTTGTAGAAAATCCGGAATATACAAATGCTTTGGCATCTGTTTTAGGATTTAAGACAACTGATTATATTACACGAAAAAAAGGCGCTTGGCTTACAAATGTAACAAAGCCAAATAATTATAGTGAATTATCAACAACTGATAAAAAGAGTTTGAATGATCAATTGGATGAAATGATTAGACAGAAGTATCGTTTTATAAATTATAATGGATTGCGCCGAAATAGTTTTAAAGAACTAACAAATAATTTTGAAAATAATATATTTGATAATTCAGTTGTTGTAATTGATGAAGCGCACAATTTAATTAGCAGAATTGTTAATAAAATTAATAAAAATACTAAATTTGGTAAAAAAGATAGACGTGATACAAATACATTAGCTGCTGAACCATTAGCTATTCAGATGTATGATTATTTAATGAGAGCTGATAATTGTCGTATTGTATTACTAACTGGAACCCCAATTATTAACTATCCAAATGAAATAGCCGTATTATTTAATATTTTAAGAGGTTATATCAAGACCTGGAACTTGCCATTAAATATTCAGAGTGGAGCAAAAGTTTCAAAAGAAACATTACAAAGTATGCTTTCAAAAGATAGAAATATGGATTATATTGATTATTCACCTAGCTCTAAAATATTAGTAATTACGCGCAATCCATTAGGTTTCAAAAATGCAAAAACAAATTATGCTAAAGATGGATACCAAGGAGTAACAAGTGTTGTTGATAAACGAGCAATTATTAGTGATGCAGTATTTTTACAAGACATTGAGAAACAATTAAATGATAATAATATTACTATTAATAAAACTGGTGTATCATTTCAGGTAAATACAGCATTACCTGATACATTTGATGAATTTACAACTATTTTTGTTGATAAAAATACAGGAAAAATTAATAATATTGAAAAATTCAAAAAACGAATTATTGGATTAACATCTTATTTTAGAAGTGCTCAAGAAGAATTATTACCAAAATATGATAAGAATTTTGATAAACATGTTGTTAAAATACCAATGAGTGACTATCAATTTAAGAAATATGAAGAATATCGTATTGAAGAAAGAAAAACAGAAAAGATATCTAAAACTAAAAAAGAAGTGGTTAACAAGGATGATACTTTTGCTGATAAGACATCAACTTATCGCATTTTTTCGCGTATGGCTTGTGATTTTGTAATGCCTACACCTCCTGGACGCCCAATACCTAAAGTATTTAGAATGAAGATGGGACTTCAAGAAGTAAAAAATGTGGCTAAAACAGAAGCAGAAGAAGAAGAAGTTATACCTATTAAACCTAAAGAAGATGCTAAGTTTTTGAAAGAAAGAGCAATTGCACAAAAGGTATTAGAAAAAGAGCAAAAATTATTAGAAAAAGAAGCAGTACGTGCATTAAAAGAAAAACAAAAGGAAGAAGAAAAGAGAAAGAAAGAAGAGGCAAAGGAAGCTGAGAAATTAAGAAAAGCAGCAGAAAAGGAAGCTGAAAAGCTAAGAAAGGCTGAGGAAAAGGAAGCTGAAAAGCTAAGAAAGGCTGAGGAAAAAGCTTTAAAAAAGAAAAAAGGTGGAGCTTTAGGTGATATATATACAGATACAGATACAGATACAGATAGTGATAGTGATAGTGATTTAGATACAGACACAGATAGTGATAGTGACTTAGAAGATGGAGAGGCAAAAGGTGATCCAGAAGAGCTAGAACTACTTGAAAATAATGATGAACCTGTGGCATTAAAAGGCTACAAGGATATTGATGCTAATTTAAGAGAAGCTGATGAGATTGAAGGAGATGAAATGTTAGAAGCAGTAGGCGATGAAACCTATAAAGAAGCAATTGTGGCAGCATATGAGTACCTAAAAAAATACAAGTCCCAATATTTAACTCTTGATAAATTAGAAATATATAGCCCCAAATATTTAGCAATGATTAATAATATTGATAGTCCTGATTACAGAGGTCTTCATCTTGTATATAGTCAATTTAGATCAATGGAAGGTATTGGTATTTTTTCATTAGCTCTTGAGGCAAATGGATATGCTCAGTTTAAAATAAAAAAAACAGGTGTAGACAGTTGGGAACTAAATATGAGTGAAGAAGAAATGGGTAAGCCAACTTATGCTCTTTATACAGGAACAGAAGATGCCGAAGAAAGAGAAATTATTCGTAATATTTATAATGGAATGTGGGATAACATTCCTAATAATATTGCTGCCCAATTACGTCGAAAAAGTTCTAACAACAATTTAGGTGAAATTATTAAAGTTCTTATGATTACATCTGCTGGTTCTGAAGGTATAAATTTACGAAATACCCGATATGTCCATATTATGGAACCTTATTGGCATCCAGTTCGTGTTGAACAAGTTATTGGACGTGCACGACGTATTTGCAGTCACAAAGATTTACCCCAAGAGCTTCAAACAGTTGAAGTATTTATTTATATTATGCAATTTACAAAAGCACAATTGGATAGCGAATTAGCAATTGAATTACGAAATAAGCCACAGGATAGAAGTAAATTAGTACCATACCCAGTTCAAACATCAGATGAAAAATTATATGAAATTTCTACAATTAAGGAACAATTATCGGCACAGCTTCTTACTGGAATTAAGGAAGCATCAATTGATTGTGCAACATATACAAAATCAAATAGTAAAGAAGGTTTAGTATGTTTATCTTTTGGAAAACCAAATGCTTCAGATTTTTCTTATAATCCTAATTATGCTCAAGATGAGAATGATACTGTTGCGGCAATTAATCGAGTAACAATTGACTGGGAAGCACGACCATTTACTGTTTCTGGAAAACAATATATGTTAAGAATGGATACTAATCAAGTTTATGATTATGATAGTGTTATACAAGCCTTAAGGACACCTGGTGTACTACCAATATTATTAGGTAAATTAGTGAAAACACGCGATGGAAATTATGAAATTATTAAGGATAATAAATAAGATATATAAAATTATTGTATAAAATAAAATAGTTTTATATAATATAAATGTCTGTCTTACAGTATACAGATGATAATACTGGTGTGATTTACAAATACACCAATGGGACCGCAAATTCAGGGCTTGTGTTTTCTGGAGTGAATGCTTCAGGAAATGTAAGTTTATTATCTACATTTTCAGTTGATTCTGTAACATATTCAGTTAAAATAATAGGTGGTACTGCTTTTACAAATAATACTAATTTAACAGGCATTACAATTCCAACTTCTATACAAACTATTCAGGCTAGTGCATTTTCAGGTTGTACTAATCTAACATCAATTACAATTCCTAGTTCAGTAACTAGTGTAGGTAATTTAGCATTTAGTGGTTGTTCTAGTTTGGCAACTATTGTT
>Ga0255207_1000032_pt1 | contig 43634 bp, 48 predicted proteins | sample Miss_Miss_RepA_8_2_FD_183043 | JGI IMG/M metagenome (GOLD analysis project Ga0255207, IMG submission 183043) | Freshwater microbial communities from Mississippi River, Louisiana, United States - Miss_Miss_RepA_8d | ecosystem: Environmental > Aquatic > Freshwater > River | place: USA: Louisiana... | reverse complement strand
CCAGCAGTTAGCTGAAGGGCATGTATTCAGGCGGGTTCCAGAGGGGTCTCGGTTTTGAGAGCTGATCCCCGCCAACTATGCCAATGCCACCCTTAGCGGTAGCTTTTTTTGCGTCTATACCCGTGCGGTCTGAGGAATGCATCCCGCCGATGCACTGCCAAACGGCGGTCTACACCGCATTGACATTGAGCCAAACTTTTCCCACAATTGGTTCCAAGCACCTTCCCACAAACGAATGGTGCTGAAGTCTGTCAAAGTGGACTTTCGCCTCTGTACGTGGGCGATTTGAGCGTTTTTCTGAATCTTGATACCGAGACTCGAATCCTCTCACCCCGACCAAAACATCCGCCAAAAGCCGCCCACTGCCAAGCAGTCGGCGGCTTTTTTGTGCCCATATCGCTGTAAGCCCGCTTTACAACACTCGGACCAGCCCACATGATGAATTCCTTGGTATTCAAAAGGAGCCGTCATGGCCGACCAGCAGGGAGGAGGGCCGGTGCGCAGCGGGCCCATGGAAGACGCACCGGTGGTGGTTTACGTTCAGCAGTTGCTAGAACAAGCGGTTCTACAGCACGCTTCCGATCTTCATTTTGAACCGTATGAGCATCATTACCGGGTGCGCATGCGCATCGATGGACAACTGAGAGAAGTGCCCGCGGCGCCCTTGGCCTTCCGTGACCGTCTGGCAGCCCGCATCAAGGTCATGGCACGGCTCGATGTGGCCGAAAAACGCCTACCGCAGGACGGCCGCATGAAATTACATCTGCAAGATGGCAGGGAACTTGACCTGCGGGTCAGCACCCTGCCCACCTTGTTTGGGGAAAAAGTCGTCGTGCGGATACTGGATGGACGACAAGCTCAGCTGGATCTGCCCACGCTGGGCTACGAAGCGGCCGATTTGGAGGTACTGGAGCAAGCCATACGTCGCCCACACGGCATGGTGCTCGTAACCGGCCCCACAGGGTCGGGCAAAACCCAGTCCCTGTATGCCTGTCTGAAACTGCTCAACACACCCGAAGTGAACATAGCCACTGTGGAAGACCCCTGCGAAATCCAGATGACAGGCATCAACCAGGTCAATGTGCAGGACCGTCCCGGTTTGAACTTTGCCGTGGCCTTGCGTGCTTTTTTACGTCAAGACCCGGACATTCTGATGGTCGGCGAAATCCGCGACCTGGAAACCGCCCAGATCGCCATCCAGGCTGCCCAAACCGGTCACCTGGTGCTCTCTACGCTGCACACCAACGATGCCCCGGCCACATTGGTTCGCCTGCGCAACATGGGCGTGGCGCCCTACAACATTGCCGCCAGCGTGTCGCTCATCACCGCACAGCGCCTGATCCGCCGTCTGTGTGAACAGTGCCGCGAGCCCATCTCTGTGCCTGCAGAGGTCTTGCTTCAAGCGGGTCTTGCCGCAGACGCCCTGCCCGAAGAGGGTCACCCCATCTACACGCCCAAAGGTTGCAGCGCTTGCCACAAGGGCTTCAGAGGCAGAACCGGCATCTTCCAGGTCATGCCCATGAGCGAATCCCTGCAAGAACTCGTCATGCAGGACGCCAGCGGTCTGGCTCTGGCCAGACAAGCCCGTCTGGACGGTGTACGCAGTTTGCGCGAAGCGGGTCTGAACAAAGTTCTCAGCGGTGAAACTTCGCTCGATGAGGTGCTTGCCGCCACTCGGGAACAGACATGAGAACGGGAAAACAAGGAAGGGACTACCAGTGGCATGGACACGATGCCAAGGGCAGACCCCGACAAGGCATTGTCCAGGCGCCTGATGCAGCACTGGCTCACGCCCAGCTGCGGCGCCAGGGCATCAGCGTCGCGCAACTGCGCAGACAATGGTGGACACACACCCCTCCCATCAAAGGCAGAGCCATCACGGCCATGACCCGGCAATGGTCAGCGCTGATCCGGGCAGGCATCAGTCTGGTGCCGGCATTGCAAATGTTGCAGCGCAGTGCGGTCGCACCCGCCATGGCCACACTGCTGGAGCAAGTCCGGCAGGACGTGGAGGGTGGCATGCCCCTCTCACAAGCCCTGCAGCGACACCCCCGGCACTTCGGTCCACTGTACGTCAGCATGGTCCATGCAGGAGAAACGGCTGGCATTTTGGACACGATGATGGAGCGCCTGGCCCAGGCTCTCGAGAAAAATGAAGCCCTGCGATCACGGTTGCGTTCGGCTCTGACCTACCCGAGTGTGGTGATCGCCATTGCCCTGGCGGTATTGCTGCTGATTCTGTTGCACGTCGTGCCTGTTTTTGAAGACGTCTTCCGGTCTTTTGGCGCCGAACTGCCGTGGAGCACACGGGTGATTCTGGGGCTCAGCAAGGCGGTCAACGAATGGGCCCTGTGGTTGACGCTGGCAGCGGTCCCTTTGGTCCTGCTCTTGCGTCGGCAATGGCAACAGCCTGCCTGGCAGCGCCAGTGGCACAGGCGTGTACTCAACTTGCCCGCAATAGGCCATTTGGTAAGGACCTCGGTGCTCGCGCGCTGGGCACATACCTTGTCTGCCTTGCTGGCCACTGGCGTTCCATTGGCTGAAGCCCTGCCCGTTGCCGGCAACGCCACAGGCCATCCCGTGTATGCCCGCATCAACGAACACCTGCAAAGGCGTGTGGCCCAAGGTGAGCGGTTGAGCGAAGGCATGGCCCACACTGGCCGGTTCCCGGACATGCTGATCCAGTTGTGCGCCACCGGCGAAGAGACCGGCACGCTTGACACCTTGCTGGGCAAAGCGGCCGAACTGATGACCGATGAACTCGACACGCGGATCAACGCCCTGTCCAGCCTGATCGAACCGTTGATCATCGTGGTGCTCGGGGGAGCAATCGGCGTTATCCTTGTTGCCATGTATTTGCCCATATTCCGGCTCGGCCAAGTTTTCTGAGCATGACGCACGACTTCCCCATCATTGCTTTTGCGGCCCTGCTGGGCCTGGCCGTCGGCAGCTTTCTCAATGTGCTGATCCATCGACTTCCCATCATGATCGAGCAGTCGTGGGCCGATCCGGCCAGTACCGATGCGGTCACATTGAACCTGGTGTTCCCAGCTTCGCATTGCCCCGCCTGTCAACACCCGCTCGCCTGGTACGACAACTTGCCATTGCTGGGTTTTGTCTTGCTGCGCGGGCGCTGCAGGCACTGCAGCAGCCGCATTTCGTGGCAATACCCACTGATCGAATTGCTCACATCGGCCCTGTTTGTCTGGAGCCTGCTGACCCACGCGCACTGGCCTGTCGCAATGGCATGGGCTGGCTTTTCTGCTGCCTTGCTGGCCTTGGCTGTGATCGATGCCCGAACCACATGGCTGCCAGATGCCATCACCCAGCCCCTGACCTGGGGTGGCCTGATCGCTGCTGCGCTGGGCTGGACACCGGTCTCTCTGCCAGCGTCGCTGGGAGGGGCCGTCACCGGTTACCTTTGTCTCTGGTCCGTGTACTGGCTGTTTTTGCTGCTCACAGGCAAGGAAGGCATGGGCCACGGCGATTTCAAGCTGCTCGCAGCTCTCGGGGCCTGGTTTGGCTGGCAGCAGCTGCTGGCCATCGTGCTGATCGCCTCGGTGTCAGGCCTTCTGGTCGCCTTGGTGCTGATGTGGCGCAAGCAGTTGCCCAACAATCGGCAAATCGCATTTGGGCCTTTTCTGGCACTCGCAGGTGCCTGGCTCTTGTTCTTCGGTGCACCAACCTCATTGACCCTCTGAACCCATGACACCCACTCGCATCTGGCGCATCGGCCTGACCGGCGGCATTGGCAGCGGCAAAAGCACCGTGGCCAGCATGTTGGCTGATCGAGGGGCCGTCGTCATCGACGCCGATGCCATTTCACGCAGTCTGACTGCCGCGGGCGGACGGGCCATCCCCGAAATACGCCGACGGTTCGGCGATACCATGGTGGGACCTGACGGGGCTATGGATCGGCAAGCCATGCGATCAAAGGTGTTCACAGAGCCGCAGGCACGCCAGCAGCTCGAAAGCATCATCCATCCGTTGGTCGCACAGATCACGCACGAACAGGCACAGTCCGCTGTCAAGGAAGGTACGCGCTGCATCGTTCATGATGTTCCTCTGCTGGTCGAGTCCGGTGAGCGCTGGCGCTCCCAGGTCGACCGCGTTCTGGTGGTCGATTGCGACCCCACCGTCCAGCGTGAACGTGTGGTGGCCCGCAACGGGCTGACACCACAAGAAGTGGACCGCATCATGGCCCAGCAGGCCACGCGTGAACAGCGTCTGGCCTGCGCCGATCTGGTCATTTTCAACCAGGGCCTGAGCCTGGAAGAACTGCGCCAGCAGGTGCTCGAAGCTGCCGTGCACTTCGGGCTATGATCGGGTCTCTGGAAGACCGCCGCGTGATACTGTACGAATACCCCTTCAATGAGCGCATCCGCACCTACCTGCGGTTGCAGGAGCTGTTCGACCGTCTGGGTGTCCTGCTCGCCCGCACCGATGCCATCGACCACCACTTCGCGCTCATCACCCTGTTCGAGTTGCTCGAAGTGGCTGCCCGACCAGAGCTCAAAGCCGATGTGCTCAAGGACCTGGAACGACAAAAACAGGTCTACAACAGCTACCGTGGCAACCCGGCCATTTCTGAAAAAGCGCTGGACGGTGTGATCGCCCAGCTGGATGCCCACTTCGAGAGTTTGAATGCCCAGATGGGTCGTCTGGGACATGAGCTCAGCGAAAACGACTTCCTCAATGCGATTCGCAGTCGCGCTGTCGTACCAGGAGGAACCTGCGAATTCGACCTGCCCGCGTACCACGCCTGGAAACACCTGGAACCAGGTCAGCGACAGGCTGACTTGTCCCGCTGGACGGCCCCTTTTGCACCGCTGGCCCAGGCGATTGGCCTGCTGATGCAGATGCTGCGCGAATCGGGCATGACACAAAAGGTGATGGCTGCACATGGTCAATTGCAGCAAAACCTGCCCCAGGGACGCACCTTCCAGTTGCTGCGCCTGCGCATCGACCCCAGCCTGGGGCTGACGCCTGAAATCAGCTGTAACCGCCTGCTGGTGGTGATCCGTCTGATGCAACAGCAAGCCGATGGCAAACTGATCGTCAGCCACGAGGACGTGGCATTTGAGATGACACTCTGCGCATGAGCGAGCCCAAGTCAGGCCCTGACTCCGTCGAGCGTCGTGTGCGCTGCCCCGCCTGCCAACAGTGGTGTGTCTACAGCCCCCGCAATCCCTACCGGCCATTTTGCTCGGCGATTTGCAAAGGCCTGGATCTGGGGGCCTGGGCCAGCGAGAGTTTTCGTCTGCCTGAAGACACGCCAACCGATGGCGAGTTTGGCGACCCCAAGCTGCATTGAATCAGGCGTGTGTCGCGCCTGAAAAAGCACGCTCCTCTGCCAGCCAGCTCAGCACCGGCACGGTACCGGGGAGCACGGGAACCACTTCGACAGGCAACTGCTGCCAGGCAAACGACTGGGCTTCACGCATCTGCAGCGTTCCATCCCACTGCCGCACCTTGCAAAAATGCAGACGCACCAAGGCGTGCGGGTAGTCCACCAGCTGAGTCTTCCAGAGTTCTGCAGCGCAAATGGTGATGCCAAGCTCCTCGCAGAGTTCGCGGCGCAAAGCCTGCTCCACCGTCTCGCCGGCTTCGAGTTTGCCGCCCGGGAATTCCCAATAGCCTTCGTACACCTTGCCTTTGGGGCGGGAGGTCAGCAAGAACGAACCATCAGGCAGCAGCAGCACGCCCACGGCAACATCGGTCACCTTGCGGTCGGCACCGCCCTGCCGCGGCTGCTGCCCATCGGCCACCAGCGTGGTGTTCATGATCAAGCCAGACGCCCCATGTAGTCGCGCGCAAACTGGTAGGCCACACGGCCACTGCGCGAGGTGCGCTCCAGCGCCCACAGGAGCGCAGCAGGGCGGGCCTCTTCGATCTGCGCAGGCGTAGCACCCAGCGCACCCAGCCACTGGGCCGCAATCGTCAGGTACTCGTCCTGTGAGAAGGGGTAGAAACTGATCCACAATCCAAAGCGCTCGGACAGAGAGATTTTTTCTTCGACGCCTTCACCCGGATGCACCTCGCCATCAGGCGTGTGCTTGTAAGTGAGGTTCTCGCTCATGTACTCGGGCAGCAGGTGGCGCCGGTTGCTGGTGGCGCACACCAGCACATTGGGCGTGGCAGCCGCCACCGAGCCATCCAGGATCGATTTAAGCGCCTTGTAGCCGGGTTCGCCGTCTTCAAAGCTCAGGTCATCGCAATAGACCATGAACTTTTCGGGTCGACCGGCCACCACGTCGATGATGTCGGGCAGATCGGTCAAGTCTTCCTTGTCCACCTCGATCAGGCGCAGCCCCTGGGGAGCGAAGCTGTTGAGGCAGGCCTTGATGAGCGAGGACTTGCCGGTACCGCGGGCGCCCGTGAGCAGCACGTTGTTGGCCGGGCGGCCCTGCACGAACTGCTCGATGTTGCGCTGCATCTTTTCCTTCTGATCGTCGATTTCCTTGAGGTCATCAAGCGACATGACCGCCACATGGCGTACCGGCTCCAGCACGCCATGGCCCGAGGCACGCTTGCGGTAGCGCCAGGCCACGGCCAGAGTCCAGTCGGGCGCGCTCAAGGGTTGCGGCAGCACCGACTCGATGCGCGCCACCAACTGTTCGGCGCGCTCGATCAAGCGTTCAAACTTCTCGTTCATCGCGCCTCAGCTCCTGTAGTCGGCATTGATCGACACGTAGTCGTGGCTCAGGTCACAGGTCCAGACGGTGTCACTGGCTGTGCCACGGCCCAGGCCCACGCGCACGGTGATCTCGGCCTGCTTCATGACACGCTGGCCGTCTTCTTCCTGATAGGCCGGGTGACGGCCGCCTTTCGTGGCGACATGCACATCGTCCAGGTGCAGTTCGATCAGGCTCTGGTCCAGATCGTCGATGCCGGCGTAGCCCACGGCCGCCAGGATGCGCCCCAGGTTGGGATCACTGGCGTACATGGCGGTCTTGACCAGCGGCGAATGAGCAATGGCATAAGCCACCTGGCGGCATTCGTCCGCAGTCTTGCCACCGTCGACCAGGATGGTCAGGAATTTGGTCGCGCCTTCGCCGTCGCGCACGATGGCGTGCGCCAGCTGGCGTGCCACTTGCAGCATGGCCGCCTTGAGCGTCTGGCCTTCGGGCGTGGCCCAGGACGTGACGGGCGCGTGTCCTGCCTGATGGGTAGCAACCACCACAAAAGAGTCGTTGGTCGACGTATCGCCATCGATGGTGATGCGGTTGAATGAGCCATCAGCCAGCTCGCGCGCCAGCGCGGGCAGCAACTCGGGGGCAATGGCCGCATCGGTGGCCAGAAAGCCCAGCATGGTGGCCATGTTGGGGCGGATCATGCCGGCGCCCTTGCTGATGCCAGTCACGTTCACAGCCTTGCCACCGATCTGCAGTTGCACGCTGGCCGCCTTGGGCACGGTGTCGGTGGTCATGATGCCTTCGGCCGCCTTGGCCCAGTTCGCAGCCGCAGCATCACCGATGGCTGCTGGCAGACCCGCCACGATCCGGTCCACAGGCAAAGGTTCCATGATCACGCCCGTCGAAAACGGCAGGATCTGGCCCGGCTGGCATTGCAACAGCTTGGCCATGGCTTCACAGGTTTGACGTGCATGGGCCAGACCGGGTGCACCAGTTCCTGCATTGGCATTGCCGGTGTTGATGACCATGGCGCGGATGCCCTGAGCACCCTGCAGGTGCTCGCGGCACACCTGCACCGGGGCGGCGCAGAAGCGGTTCTTAGTGAACACACCGGCCACGCTGGCGCCTTCGTCAAGCAGCATCACGCTGACGTCCTTGCGGTTGGCCTTGCGCACGCCGGCTTCAGTGATGCCCCAGCGCACACCGGACACGGGATGCAGCTGCGCAGGATCGATGGGTGGCAGATTCACAGGCATGGAACTCTTCCGTCTGTATGAAAAGGTTCAAGAAAAACGGGCCGAAGCCCGTTGCATGAAAGTACGATCGGTCAGCTCAGCTTGCCGTGGCAGACCTTGAACTTCTTGCCAGAGCCGCAAGGACAGGGGTCGTTGCGGCCAATGCCGGCAAACCGGGTGATGTCAAAGCCATCGGCCGTGGTGACCTGCTGCTCACCCGTTTCGTCGGGGGCGCTGTAGGTCATGTTGTCGATGTGTTCGGCCTTTTCTTCGATGGCGTGCGCGGCTTCCTGCACCTGTTCGCCACTCTGGATCTGCACCGTCATCAGGATGCGGGTCACTTCGTTCTTCACCGAATCGAGCAACTGGCCAAACAGCTCGAAAGCCTCGCGCTTGTATTCCTGCTTGGGTTGTTTCTGGGCGTAGCCGCGCAGATGGATGCCTTGGCGCAGGTAGTCCAGCGCCGACAGGTGTTCGCGCCAGTGGGTGTCGATGCTTTGCAGCAGCACCATGCGTTCAAAAGGCACGAAGTTCTCGGCCCCCACCAGATCCAGCTTGGCTTTGAAATGGGCATGCGCTGCCGCCACCACCGCTTCCAGAATGTCCTCATCGCTGATGGCACTTGATGCTTGCACCTTGGCCTGCAGGTCAATGTCCAGGTGCCAATCGTTTTTGAGTGCAGTCTGCAGCCCAACCAGATCCCATTGCTCTTCCACCGACTCCACAGGTACGAACTGACGCACCAGATCGGTGAAACAGCCTTCACGCAGCGATGCAATCTGGGCGTCCAGATCCTGCGCATCCAGAATATCGTTGCGCTGTTGGTAGATCACCTTGCGCTGGTCGTTGGACACGTCGTCGTATTCGAGCAGCTGCTTGCGGATGTCAAAGTTGCGTGCTTCCACCTTGCGCTGCGCGCTCTCGATGCTGCGCGTGACGATGCTGGCCTCAATGGCTTCACCCTCGGGCATCTTCAGGCGGTCCATGATGGCGCGCACGCGGTCACCCGCGAAGATGCGCATGAGCGGGTCGTCCAGGCTCAGATAGAAGCGGGAAGACCCCGGATCGCCCTGGCGGCCGGAACGGCCGCGCAGCTGGTTGTCAATGCGGCGTGATTCATGACGCTCGGTGGCGATGATGCGCAGACCGCCGTTGGCCTTGACCTGTTCGTGGGTCTTTTTCCAGTCCTCACGCAAGGCAGCCACTTTGGCCTGGCGCTGCTCCTCGGACAAGGACTCATCGGCTTCGATGACCTGCACTTCCTTTTCGATGTTGCCGCCCAGCACGATGTCGGTGCCGCGACCAGCCATGTTGGTGGCGATCGTGATCATGCCGGGGCGACCGGCCTGGGCCACGATGTCGGCCTCACGGGCATGCTGCTTGGCGTTGAGCACCTGGTGCTCAAGCTTGGCCTGCGTCAACAACTGGGAAATCAGCTCGGAGTTCTCGATCGAGCTGGTGCCCACCAGCACGGGCTGGCCACGCTCATGGCACTCGCGGATGTCGGCGATGGCCGCCGTGTATTTCTCCTGAGCGGTCTTGTAGACACGGTCGAGCTGGTCGTCACGCAGGCTCTTGCGGTTAGGAGGAATCACCACGGTCTCGAGACCGTAGATTTCCTGGAATTCGTAGGCTTCCGTGTCTGCAGTGCCGGTCATGCCGCCCAGCTTGCTGTAGAGGCGGAAATAGTTCTGGAAGGTAATGGATGCCAGCGTCTGGTTTTCGGCCTGGATCTCCACACCTTCCTTGGCTTCGACGGCCTGGTGCAAGCCATCGCTCCAGCGGCGACCTGCCATGAGGCGGCCGGTGAATTCGTCGACGATGACGATTTCGCCGCCCTGCACCACGTAGTGCTGATCTCGGTGATACAGGTGCTGTGCACGCAAAGCCGCGTTGAGGTGGTGCATCAGCGTGATGTTGGCCGGGTCATACAGGCTGGCGCCTTCGGGGATCAGACCCATCTGTGCAAGCACTTCCTCGGCTTTTTCATGCCCCTGCTCGGTCAGAAAAACCTGACGCGATTTTTCATCAAGTGTGAAATCGCCTGGGGTGATGATGCCCTCGCCGGTGCGAGGATCGGCTTCGCCAATCTGCTGGGTGAGCATCGGCACCACCTGACGCATGGCCAGGTACATGGCGGTGTGGTCTTCTGCCTGGCCACTGATGATCAGCGGTGTACGCGCCTCGTCGATCAGGATGGAGTCCACTTCGTCAACGATGGCGAAGTTGAGCTGGCGCTGTACACGGTCCTGCGGCTCGTAGACCATGTTGTCACGCAGGTAATCGAAGCCGTATTCGTTGTTGGTGCCGTAGGTGATGTCGGCGTTGTAGGCCGCTTGCTTGTCTGCCTTGCTCATCTGCGGCAGGTTGATGCCCACCGTCAGTCCCAGGAAGTTATAGAGGCGGCCCATCCACTTCGCATCCCGACTGGCCAGGTAGTCGTTCACCGTCACGACATGCACACCCTTACCTGCCAGCGCGTTGAGGTACACCGGCAGCGTGGCGGTGAGGGTTTTGCCTTCGCCAGTGCGCATCTCGGCGATCTTGCCGTTGTGCAAGGCAATGCCGCCCACCATCTGTACATCGAAGTGGCGCATCTTCATGACACGCTTGGAAGCCTCCCGCACCACTGCGAAAGCTTCAGGCAGCAGGGCGTCCAGGGCGGCACCCGCTGCCAGACGGTCTCGGAATTCCTGGGTCTTGGCCTTCAAAGCCTCATCACTCAGGCCTTCAAGGCCAGGCTCCAGGGCATTGATGCGATCGACCGTCTTGCGGTACTGCTTGAGCAAACGGTCGTTGCGGCTGCCGAAGATTTTGGTGAGCAATTGGATGGCCATGTCTGCACGGTTGCCTTGACGGCCCGAAGTTGTCCGGGCGACGCAACCGTTATCCTGTCTGGTTGTTGAATCAAGCTGCCTGCCACTGCTCACGCACTGGCGGCCAACGTCGCATTTTAGCGGCAGGGCATCTGCCCTCTCACGGCCCGAGGGCGTGCAGGATAATGAAGAAATCGTGACCGAAGCACAACGCCGCCATTACGCCATCCCGCTGTATCAGGCCGCCGAAGAATCCCCGGCACTGGCCCGTCTGGCTGACCGGGTGCGCGCCTCCAGCAGTCGCCTGGCCGCCATTCGCCCATTGCTGCCCGTGCCGCTGCGCGCTGCTGTTCAGGCGGGACCGATTGACGAAGGACAGTGGTGCCTGCTGGTCAGCTCCAACGCTGTGGCAGCCAAGCTGCGACAGTTTCTGCCCACATTGCAAATGCACCTGGAGGCCAAAGGATTGGCTGTGTCTGGCATCCGCATCAAGGTGCAAGGCCATGGCCACTGAACAGGCACAAAAAAGCCCCGGCATGCGGGGCCATGAATGGTGCCGGTTGTCGGATTCGAACTGACGACCTACCGCTTACAAGGCGGGTGCTCTACCAACTGAGCTAAACCGGCACGCGTTGGATTCTAACCGCTCCAATCCTGTGCTTTTGGGAGACACGCATCATTTGATGCGTTTCAGTGCGGGACGCTGGCCAGCCGGCGCGGGGGTCGGAGGCGGATCCTCATCTCCCGACGGTGTTGGCACACTCTCGGCAACAGACTGCGCTTCTTCTGAAACCGGAAACGCCATGCCTTGCCCGTTTTCGCGGGCATAAATGGCCATGACGCGCCCGACGGGCACCATGATGTCTCGCGCTTGTCCTCCAAACCGGGCTTTGAATTCGATGAACTCATTGCCCAGCTTGAGCGAACTGGTGGCGTCGTAGCTGATGTTCAGAACGATCTCCCCACCCTGCACATATTCACGTGGCACTTGCACCGTCTGATCGACCTTCACAGCCACATAAGGTGTGAAGCCATTGTCGGTGCACCATTCGTAAAGGGCCCGGACCAGGTAGGGCCGCGTCGAAGGCAGTTCGGCGTCCATCATGGTCTGCGCCGCTTATTTGCGCATCACCTTTTCGGAGGGCGTCAGTGCCTCGATGTAGGCCGGGCGAGAGAAGATGCGCTCGGCGTACTTGAGCAAAGGCGCAGCGTTCTTGGACAGCTCGATGCCATAGAAGTCCAGACGCCACAGCAGCGGGGCGATCGCCACATCCAGCATGGAGAAGTTGTCACCCAGCATGTACTTGTTCTTGAGGAACACCGGTGCCAGCTGCGTGAGGCGATCACGAATGTGCGAGCGAGCCTTTTCCAGGGCCTTGTCGTTGCCCTTGAGGGCGCGGTTTTCGAGCGTGGACACGTGCGTGAACAGCTCCTTCTCGAAATTGAGCAGGAACAGGCGCACGCGGGCGCGGTCCACTGGGTCGCCAGGCATCAGTTGCGGGTGCGGGAAACGCTCGTCAATGTACTCGTTGATGATGTTCGACTCGTACAGGATGAGGTCACGCTCGACCAGGATCGGCACCTGACCGTAGGGGTTCATCACGCTGATGTCTTCGGGCTTGTTGTACAGGTCCACATCGCGGATCTCGAAATCCATGCCTTTTTCGAACAGCACGAAACGGCAGCGATGCGAGAACGGGCAGGTGGTTCCGGAATAAAGCACCATCATGGCGGGAGGCTCCTCTACAAAATCAAAAAGAGTGGGCAGCCACAAAGGGGCCAACCCACTCTGTCAGGCCCGCGTCAGCGGGCCGGAAGGCGAATATTACTTGACGTCTTTCCAGAACGCAGCGTTCAGGCGCCAGGCGATGAAAGTAAAGCCCAGCAGGAACAGCAGGACCCACACCCCCACGCGCACGCGGGTGTTCTGGGCAGGTTCACCCATCCACTGCAGGTAGTTCACCAGATCACCGACGGCTTGGTCGTATTGCTGGGGGGTCATGGTGCCCGGTTTGACCTGCTTCCATTTGCCTGTAAAGACTTGGGTCGTGTGACCATGCTCTTCACGCTCTTCAAAGATGGGCTGACGCTCACCCTGCAATTCCCACAGCACGTGCGGCATGCCGACGCTCGGGAAAGCGAGGTTGTTCCAGCCCGTGGCCTTGGTTTCGTCGCGGTAGTAAGTGCGCAGGTAGGTGTAGATGTAATCTGCACCAGTACCACCATGGCCCGCCTTGGCACGCGCGATCACGGTCAGGTCAGGCGGGTTGGCGCCGAACCATTCCTTGGCCTGTTTGGGATCGATTGCGGCCTTCATGGTTTCGCCCACCTTGTCGGTGGTGAACAGCAGGTTGTCCTTGATCTGTTGCTCCGACAAACCAATGTCTTTCAGGCGGTTGAAGCGCATGAAAGCGGCCGAGTGGCAGTTCAGGCAGTAGTTGACGAACAGCTTGGCGCCATTTTGCAGCGAAGCCAGGTCGTTGGTCTTGACCGGAGCCTTGTCCCAGGCAATGGTGTCACCACCGGAAGCCTGAGCCCCCACCGCCATACCGAGGGCCATCACCAAGCCCAGAGCAATGTTCTTGAAGTTTTTCATGTTCTTGACTCTCCGGTATCTCAGTGCGGCGTGAAAGTGATGCGATCAGGCACGGCCTTGGGGGTGCCGATGCGGCTCCACCAAGGCATCAGCAAGAAGAAGCCGAAGTAAAACAACGTACCAAACTGAGACACGCGCTCGCCGATCGGGGACGGCGGCTGCACGCCCAGGTAACCCAAGATCAGGAAGATGATCACAAACACGCCGTACAGGTACTTGTGCCAGTCCGGACGGTAACGAATCGACTTGACCGGGCTGTTGTCCAGCCATGGCAGGAAGAACAGAATGACGACAGCACCACCCATCACGACCACGCCCCAGAACTTGGCGTCGATCGACAACATCAGGGCGGAAATGACCACGGCAGCACCGATCACGGCACCCTTGAGCACCTGGGGCAGCTTGCCCTTGGCCACTGCCAGAACGGCGCCAGCGACCACACAGGCCACGAGCACGTACATCATTTCGGTGGTGATGGCACGCAGCATCGAATAGAAGGGCGTGAAATACCAGACCGGAGCAATGTGGGGCGGGGTCTTGAGCGGGTCGGCCGGGATGAAGTTGTTGTATTCGAGGAAATAGCCACCGAACTCGGGGGCGAAGAACACGATGGCGGTGAAGGCGAGCAGGAAGACGCTCACGCCAAAGATGTCATGCACCGTGTAGTAAGGATGGAAAGGCACACCATCCAGCGGCTTGCCATTGGCATCCTTGGGCGCGTTCGGGCCCTTGATTTCCACGCCATCGGGGTTGTTGGAACCCACGTCGTGCAGCGCCAGCAGGTGGGCCACCACCAGGCCCAGCAGAACCAGGGGCACAGCGATCACGTGGAAGCTGAAGAAGCGGTTCAGGGTGGCATCGCCCACCACATAGTCACCACGGATCAGCAGGGCCAGATCCGGGCCGATGACGGGAATCGCAGAGAACAGGTTCACGATCACCTGGGCGCCCCAGTAGGACATCTGACCCCAGGGCAGCAGATAGCCCATGAAGGCTTCGGCCATCAGGCACAGGAAGATCGCACAGCCGAAAATCCAGACCAGCTCACGCGGCTTGCGGTAGCTGCCATACATCAGGCCACGGAACATGTGCAGGTACACCACCACAAAGAAGGCCGAGGCGCCGGTGGAGTGCATGTAGCGGATCAGCCAGCCCCAGGGCACATCGCGCATGATGTACTCTACCGAGGCGAACGCGAGGTTGGCGTCCGGCTTGTAGTGCATGACCAGGAAGATGCCGGTCACGATCTGGATGACCAGCACCAGCAGCGACAGCGAACCGAAGATGTACCACATGTTGAAGTTCTTCGGAGCGTAGTACTCCGACATGTGGACGCGGTAGGCGTCAAAAGCGGTCGGGAAACGGTTCTCGAACCAGTTGGCCAATTTGGCCGTGGTCGGGGCGTTGGGGGAAATTTCCTTGAATTCAGCCATGTTGCTCTCCGTCAGGCCTTCTTGTCTTCACCCACCAGCAGCTTGGTGTCCGACAGGTACATGTGGGGGGGCACTTCCAGATTGTCCGGGGCAGGTTTGTTCTTGAACACTCGGCCGGCCAGGTCGAAGGTCGAGCCATGGCAGGGACACAGGAAACCGCCATTCCAGTCATCGGGCAGCGAGGGCTGGGCACCGGTCTGGAACTTGTCAGAGGGCGAGCAGCCCAGGTGCGAGCAAATGCCCACGGCCACGAGCACTTCGGGCTTGATGGAGCGGTGCTGGTTTTTGGCGTATTCGGGGGTCGGGTAGGCCTTGCGATCCGAGTTGGGGTCAGCCACCTGGGATTCGGTCTTCTTGAGCGTTTCCAGCTGTTCGGGCGTGCGCTTCATGATCCAGACCGGCTTGCCGCGCCATTCGACAGTCATTTTTTCGCCCGGCTTGAGGCTGGAGATGTCCACCTCGACGGCGGCACCAGCGGCCTTGGCCTTTTCGGAGGGCTGGAAGGTGCTGACAAACGGTGTGGCCACAAAACCGGCACCTACGGCGCCGGCGCAACCGGTGGCAACAAGCCACGTCCGCTTGCTGCTGTCGACTGGGGTATCACTCATGGAAATCCTCTGCGAGTCTGGAATCAGGGTCAACCGCGGATTGTAGCGGACTCAGGCAGACAGACTTCTTACAACTTTTGATGCCGAATTGACCATTCTCTGGCAATATCGCCTGGCATTTTCAAGGAGTAAGAACCATGTCTTTTGTAAGCGAATTCAAAGCCTTTGCACTCAAAGGCAACGTCGTTGACCTGGCCGTGGGCGTCATCATCGGTGGCGCTTTCGGGAAAATCGTCGATTCTGTGGTCGGCGACCTGATCATGCCGGTGGTCAGCAAGGCTTTTGGCGGACTGGACTTCTCCAACTATTACCTGGCCCTGGCCGGACAGGCGCCCGGCCTGCCACTGGCCGAGGCCAAAAAGCTCGGTGCCGTCTTTGCCTACGGCAGCTTTTTCACCGTGGCGCTGAACTTCCTGATCCTGGCCTTCATCATTTTCCTGATGGTGCGGCAGATGAACCGCCTGCTGGCCCGGCAGGCGGCAGCACCTGCACCAGTGGCGCCAGCCCCAACCCCAGAAGACATCGTGCTGCTGCGGGAAATCCGCGACAGCCTGAAAAACAAAGCCTGATCAGAGGGGCAGGCCGGCCAACTGGCGGGCCATGCGAAGCGCCTGCACCAGACTGCTCGCGTCTGCTTTTCCTTGCCCCGCCAGATCGAACGCCGTACCGTGGTCCGGACTGGTCCGGATCAAAGGCAGTCCCAAGGTCACGTTCACGCCCTGTTCCACCCCGAGGTACTTGACTGGAATCAAACCCTGATCGTGGTACATGGCCACCACCGCATCGAACTCCCCGGGATGCCCTGGCGCGTGCCTGGCGCGCATGAATACCGTGTCTGGGGCGTACGGGCCAAGCACATCCATGCCTTTGGCAACGGCCTGCGCGATCACTGGCTGCAGCACCTCGATTTCCTCTCGGCCAAACAGCCCACCCTCTCCCGCATGCGGGTTGACACCCGCCACCGCAATACGCGGCACACGGCCCAACAGACGCAGCAATGCATCGTGTGCGATCTGCAAGGTCTGCATGACCTGCTGTGGGGTAATGGCATCCAGCGCCTCGCGCATAGAGAGATGGATACTCACCAATACCGTGCGCAACTCGTCATTGGCCAGCATCATGCGCACAGGCATCCTGGCCAGCGGTACTCCTGCATCACGAGCGCACTCAGCCTGCAGCAATTCGGTGTGACCGGGATATTGATCCCAGGGGGTACCCGCCGCATGCAGCGCTTCCTTGTGCAAGGGGGCCGTCACGATGGCCGACACCTCGCCCCGCAAGGCCGCACGCGTGGCCCACAACACACACTCGCCTGCCAGCTGTCCGGCGCGGGCATCGACCACACCCCATGGCAATACGGGCGCGGGAGCGACCACCTGCAGCACCGGCAGACAGCCAGGCGGCACCCACCAGGCCTCAGAAGGTGCTTCAATGGATGCCACAGGAAATGGCACACCACCGCAGACAAGCGCCATGGCACGACGCATCACTCCCGCATCGCCCGCAACGAAACAGCCATGTACCAGCAGGGGCTGTTCGCGCCATGTGCGCGCAATGATTTCCGGCCCGATGCCACAGGGATCACCGGGGGTGAGCGCAATGGGAAGTGTGGGTGCTGACATCAGGCTGGATTGTCGATCTCGATGAACTCGTGCTGCAGCCCCAGCTGGGCTGCCACATGCGCGGCCACGGCCGGTGCTCCGTAGCGCTCGGTGGCATGGTGCCCGCAAGCCAGAAAGGCCACGCCGGTCTCGCGCGCCAGATGCGCCTGCGGCTCTGAAATTTCACCGGTCAGAAACGCATCTACACCGGCCGCGATCGCCGCCTCGAAATAGCCTTGAGCGCCGCCAGTGCACCATCCCAGGCGACGGATCGGACGATCGCCGCCCACCACCGTCACGCAGCGCCCCAGCACTTGCTGCGCGTGCTGCCCGAGGGCAAACGCATCTGCCCAATGACCATGCCCTGCAAAACCGAGATCCTGCTCACCAAATTGCATGTCGGCCTGTATCCCCAGAACGCGGCCCAGCTGCGCGTTGTTGCCTAACGTCGGATGCGCATCGAGCGGCAGATGGTAGGCCAGCAGGTGCACATCGTTGGCCAGCAACAGGCGCAGGCGCTCACGCATCCAGCCAGTGATGCGCCCGTCCTGCCCTCGCCAGAACAGACCGTGATGAACAAAGAGCGCATCGGCGCCCGCAGCCATGGCGGCTTCGATGAAGGCGCGGCTCGCCGTCACACCCGAGACGATCTTGCGGATGGGACGCGCGCCCTCCACCTGCAGGCCGTTGGGCCCATAGTCCTTGAATCGTTCGGGCTGCAACAGCGCATCGCAGGCCTGCAGCAGGGTTTGGTGATCGGTCATCTTGGCATTCGAAGTCTCACCCGCATTTTGTCTCAACGACACCGCCTCGGCGAAGGTGGTAGGCGATTGTGCGATCTGGCACGCGCAGCGCGCATGAGCACAAGCGTTTGTCACCCTCGTCGGGACGCAAGCTCCACAGATCGCGGACAATCCTCCCATGCGACGTCATTGGCTTCTTTTTTCTCAAACGGTCACCGTGCTGTTGGCCGCCTGGTTCATCGTGGCCACCCTCAAGCCGCAATGGCTGCAGGGCATGGCGTCCTCGCAGGGCATCACCCTCCTGCAGGCCAGCGGCGGCGACGACGGACATCGCCCGGCTGGCAGTCTGAGCGGCGCCGCGCAAAAAGCTTCGCCGGCCGTGGTCAGCATCAACACCAGCCAGAACCGGGGCAAGAATCCCAACGCCCAGGATCCATGGTTCCGGTTCTTTTACGGCGATCAGGAAGACAACGCTCCCGCAGGCCTGGGCAGTGGCGTGATCGTCAGTCCCGAGGGCCACATCCTGACCAACAACCATGTCATTGAGGAAGCCGACGACATCGAGGTCGTGCTGACCGATGGCCGTCGTACCGCAGCCAAAGTCATCGGCACGGACCCCGACACCGACCTGGCCCTGCTCAAGATCAGCCTGGACAAGCTGCCCGTGATCGTGCTGGGCCAGTCCGAGCAGTTGCAGGTGGGCGACGTTGTGCTGGCCATTGGCAATCCGTTTGGTGTGGGACAGACCGTGACCTCGGGCATTGTCAGTGCACTGGGCCGCAACCAGCTGGGCATCAACACCTTCGAAAACTTTATCCAGACCGATGCCGCCATCAACCCCGGAAACTCCGGTGGCGCCCTGGTCGATGTGAATGGCCACCTGATGGGCATCAACACCGCCATTTATTCTCGCTCTGGCGGCAATATGGGCATCGGCTTTGCTATCCCGGTCTCGACCGCCCAGCAGGTCATGCGCGAGCTGATCAGCAAGGGCCGTGTCACCCGCGGCTGGATCGGCGTGGAGCCGCAAGACCTCAGCCCGGAACTGGCCGCCAGTTTCAACCTGCCCAGCCGCAATGGCCAGGCCTTGCAGGGTGTGGTCATCACCGGGGTGCTGCAAAACGGACCGGCAGCCAAGGCCGGTATTCGCCCGGGCGATGTGATCGTGCAGGTGGACCAGCAAAAAACCGGCAATGTGTCGGAACTGCTCAGTCAGGTGGCGGCTCTGGAGCCAGGCAAACCCGCCAGGGTGCAGGTGTGGCGTGCACAAGGCCTGTCCGAATTGACCATCACCCCCGGCATGCGCCCAGCGCCAGCACAGCGCCGCTGACAAACAGACTGGCTGGCGTGATCAGCTGGCAGGCGTTTCTTCGGGTGCCTGCGTGTGCTTGATGAAAATCTGCGCGGCCCAGATGCCCAACTCATAGAGCAGGCACATCGGTATGGCCAACGCCAACTGAGACACCACATCGGGTGGCGTGACCACCGCAGCGATCACAAAAGCGAGCACGATGAAATAACCGCGAAAAGAGCGCAGCTTTTCGACGGTGACTACGCCCATCCGCGCCAGTACAACCACAGCCACGGGCACCTCAAACGCCAAGCCAAAGGCGAGGAACATGGTCAACACAAAGCTCAGGTAAGCCTCAATGTCCGGCGCGGCCGTGATGCTTTTGGGGGCAAAGCTCTGAATGAAAGCGAAGACCTGCCCGAACACGAAGAAATAGCAGAACGCCACGCCGATGAAAAACAGCACGGTACTCGAAACGACCAGAGGCAGCACCAGTTTCTTTTCATGCGAATACAGACCCGGCGCGACAAAAGCCCAGATCTGGTAGAGCACCACCGGCAGGGCCAGCAAAAAGGCAGACATCAGCAAGATCTTCAGCGGCACCATGAAAGGTGAGATCACGGAGGTCGCAATCAGCGTGGCCCCTTTGGGCAAATGTGCCACCAGCGGCGCCGCCAGAATGTCGTACAGCGGACCCGGTCCCGGGTACAGGGCGAGTACCAGAGCTGCGGCGCCCACCGCAGCCAGCGCACGCAGCAAGCGGTCACGCAGCTCGATCAGGTGCGTGACAAACGGTTGCTCGGTGCCGGCGAGTTCGTCTTCTGGGGTCTTGGGGTCGGACATGGGGGCCAATGCAAAAGCCATCGCCTGCGCGATGGCCGGAAATTCAGTTCAGGGGCTTGGGGCGGTAGCGGGCCACGCGCGCAGCACCCGACAGGGCCTTGGTGCGCACGCCGGAACGCGCCTTGTACCACTGGGGGACAGCCCCGCGCTTGAGTCGCCAGTTCTTGCCCGGGTGCTTGTATTCGGGCGGGGGCGGCTCCCAACCTGTGGGCTCGGGGCTGGACAGGCCAGCCGTGGTTTCGGCCCAGTCCTTTTCAAAGTCCGAAGCGGTGGTCTGCACCGACTGCTCGACATCGCGTGCAGCCGTCTCCACCGTCTCCTTCATTTTTTTCAGCTCTTCGAGGTCCATGGACCGGTTGACCTCGGCCTTGACATCGGCCACGTAGCGCTGGGCCTTGCCCAGCAGCGTGCCCACCGTACGGGCCACGCGCGGCAGTTTTTCGGGACCGATGACGATCAGTGCCACCGCACCGATCAGCGCCATCTTGGAAAGACCGAGGTCCAGCACGACGGGGGCTCAGCTCAGGACTTGGTCTTGGCTTCGACGTCGATGGTGGTCTTTTCGGCCGCCGGTTGGCCCGTGACCTGACCGGCCGGCTTGTCTTCGGGCGTACCGCCCTCCTTCATGCCGTCCTTGAAGCCCTTCACGGCGCCGCCCAGGTCGGAGCCGATGTTCTTGAGCTTTTTGGTGCCGAACACCATGACCACGATCAGCAGCACGATCAGCCAGTGCCAAATGGAAAAGGAACCCATGAAATTCTCCTGATGAATCCAGATGATTCTAAAGCGATACACCCCCGGGGATGGCCCGGGCTGCATCACCTGTGACAGATGGGGGCTTTGCGCCCGCGATCAACCCTTGAGCCAGGGGCGCGGGCCGCCCATGACGTGCATGTGCAGGTGGTGTACCTCCTGACCGCCTTCGGCGCCCGTGTTGAGCACGATGCGGTAGCCGCCTTCGGGGTAGGGGTTGCAGCCTTCCTGCAGCGCCAGCCGGGGCGCGAGGGTCATCATGTGGCCCATGAGGTGGGCATGGTCAGGACCGACATGCGCCATCGACGGGATGTGCAGCTTGGGAATGATGAGGAAATGCACCGGCGCCCAGGGCGCGATGTCATGGAAAGCGAAGACATGGTCGTCCTCGTGGACCTTGCGCGACGGGATCTGCCCCGCCACGATCTTGCAGAAAATGCAGTTGTCGCTCATTTTGAAACTTCAGACAGCAGACGGATCGGGCATGGCCTGAGCCCGGTTGAGCCGCACCATGCCCAGCACGATGCGGTAGAGGAACCAGATGGAAATCGCCACCCAGGCCAGCCAGCCCGGAAAGAAAAACAGGAACCACAGCGGGAAGGTGACCAGGTAGAGCAAAGCGGCCCAGACCACCGTGCGCAGCCGGTAGCCAAAGTGGCTGCGTTGCCAGCCCTGCACGTCGCCTCGCTTGACCAGATCGATGAGCAGCGCCACCACCAGCAGCAAGGGGCCGATCTGTGCGCCCGGCACCACCGCGCTGATCGCCACGATCAGGTGCAGCACATAGCTGACCCAGCTGATCGTCAGGTCGCTGTCCTGCTGAAGGTCGTCGGAGCTGTTCATCGCCTCACTCGCCCAGACGCTCGCGCTCGGCAGCCTTGCGCAAGGCTTTTTCTTCCAGGCCACTGAGGCCTTCGCGGCGGGCCAGCTCGTTGACCACATCCGCTGGCGTCAGGCCATAGTGGGCAAGTGCGATCATGCTGTGAAACCACAGGTCGGCCACTTCATAGACCAGCTTGGACGCATCGCCCCCATGGTCCACATCCTTGGCGGCCATCACAGTTTCGGTGGCTTCCTCACCGATTTTCTTGAGGAAGGCGTCCGGCCCCTTGTGCAGCAGGCGTGCCACATAGCTTTTTTCGGGATCGCCGCCGTTGGCGGGTTTGCGGCTTTCGACCACGGCGGCCAGACGGTCGAGGATGTCCTGATTGCTCATGGCGTTCACTTGTAAATCGTTTCGGGGTCCTTGAGGACCGGGTCCAGCGCCTGCCATTGTCCATCCTGCAGGCTCTGGAAGAAGCAGCTGTGGCGACCGGTGTGGCAGGCAATACCCGGCTCATGCCCCAGCTGGGTCACCTTGAGCAACACCACGTCGTTGTCGCAGTCCAGCCGGATGTCATGCACCTGCTGCACATGGCCGGACTCTTCGCCCTTGAACCAGAGCTTGTTGCGGGAACGGCTGAAATACACCGCACGCTTGAGTTCAGCGGTCTTTTGCAGCGCTTCGCGGTTCATCCAGGCGAACATCAGCACATCGCCGGTGGCGTTCTCTTGCGCGATCACCGGCACCAGGCCTTGCGCGTCCCATTTGATCTGATCAAGCCAATCCATCATCGCCTCACAAACGCACCGGAATACCACGCTCGCGCATGCGCTCTTTGGCCTGCTGCACGGTGTATTCGCCGTAGTGGAAGATGCTGGCGGCCAACACCGCATCGGCGCCGCCGATGCTCACGCCATCGGCCAGATGGTCGAGGTTGCCCACGCCGCCGGAGGCGATGACCGGCACGCTCACGGCATCACTCACGGCGCGGGTCAGCTGCAGGTCAAAACCGCTCTTGGTGCCGTCGCGGTCCATGCTGGTCAGCAGGATTTCGCCGGCGCCGTATTGCGCCATCCGGGTCGCCCAGGCCACGGCGTCCAGGCCGACATTCTTGCGGCCCCCATGGCTGTAGACGTCCCAGCCCGGCCCCATGGGCTGGCCATTGGCGTCCAGGCGCTGCTCGTCTTCGGGCGTGCGTCGCTTGGCGTCGATGGCCACCACGATGCACTGCGAACCGTATTTGTCGGACGCTTCTCGAATCACCTGCGGGTTGGCGATCGCGGCCGAGTTGAAGCTGGTCTTGTCGGCGCCCGCATTGAGCAGACGGCGCACGTCCTGCACGGTGCGCACGCCACCGCCCACTGTGAGCGGTATGAACACCTGCGAAGCCACGGCCTCGATGATGTGCAGGATCAGGTCGCGCCCATCGCTGGTGGCGGTGATGTCCAGAAAGGTCAGCTCGTCGGCGCCCTGCTCGTTGTAGCGGGCCGCGATCTCGACCGGGTCGCCGGCGTCACGCAGCTCGACGAAGTTGACGCCCTTGACCACGCGACCACCGGTCACGTCCAGGCAAGGGATGATGCGTTTGGCAAGCATGAATGTCTTTTCAAAAATCAGGGCACGAACTCAGCACAGACTCAGGCGCTGGGCGCCCTGCCAAAAATCACCGGGCTCAATGCGGATGGGTTCATACACCTGCGCAGCTTCAACGCACAGCATGTACTGCCAGCCATCGGCCGGCATGTCGCTCAGCGCAGCGCATCGGGCAGCGCCCGGATTCCAGACCACGGTGTGGGCCCAGTCCATGTCCTGCTCGATGCTCAGGGCGTGCGGGCCATCCTGCAATTCATAGCCCTGCGGTGCGGCGCAATACACCCGGTCGAACTCGCCCACAAAGCGCAGTTCGGGCGATGCCGTGCCGTGTCGGTCGGTCACCGCATCCCACTCTGCACGCCCCCCCAGACCCAGCAAGCGGGCCTGCGCCACATCGCTGACCGCCAAATAGGTGTGCAAGGCCCCGGTGAAATCCAAGGGTTTCGTATCGGTGTTGCGCACAGCCAGTTCAACCTGCAGGGCACCCGGCTGGAGCTCGACCATCAGGCGCGCTTCAAAGGCCTGCGGCCACCACTGGCGCGTGGCCGCACTGTCGTTCAGGCTCAGGACGAGATGGACCGCTTCAGCACCCAGGCGAGCAGGGCTGACAGTCCATGGCAGGTGGCGCGCAAAACCGTGCTTGGGCAGTTCGCCGCGCATGTTGAACTGCGGAAAGCACACCGGAATGCCTCCACGGATCGCCGCCTGCCCATCCATGATGCTTTTTGGACTCAGGTACAGACGCTCGCGCCCCGCTGCCATCCAGGACAGCACATGGGCGCCATGCTGCGCCACCACCAGACGGTCACCACACGGCAGCTGCAACTCGGTGGCGGGCAAACCCGCAAACACGACTGCGCGGCAGGTGGCGAGGTCAGACATGCTCAGCCGCCCAGCTCGTCAGCGCGCGCTTGCGCAGCTGCAAAATCCAGGTCACCGGAATAAATGGCACGACCACAGATCACGCCCTCGACGCCTTCATCCTCCACCGCACACAGCTGCTCGATGTCGGCCATGTTGGACAGCCCACCCGAGGCGATCACAGGAATGGTGAGCGCCTGCGCCAGCTTGACGGTGGCATCGATGTTGATGCCGCTGAGCATGCCGTCGCGGCCAATGTCGGTGTAGATGATGGACTCGACACCCCAGTCCTCGAACTTCTTGGCCAGGTCCACCACCTCGTGGCCGGTGAGCTTGCTCCAGCCATCGGTGGCGACCTTGCCATCCTTGGCGTCCAGGCCCACGATGATGTGGCCGCCAAAGGCGGTACAGGCGTCCTTGAGGAAGCCGGGGTTCTTGACGGCGGCCGTGCCGATGATGACGTACCGCAGACCGCTGTCGATGTATTTCTCGATGGTGTCCAGATCGCGGATACCACCGCCGAGCTGCACCGGGATGTCTTCGCCGACTTCCTGCAGGATGGCCTTGATGGCCGAGAAGTTCTGCGGCTTGCCGGCAAAGGCGCCGTTGAGGTCCACCAGGTGCAGGCGGCGCGCGCCCTTGTCCAGCCAGTTGCGGGCCATCGCCGCGGGGTCTTCACCGAAGGTGGTGGCCTGGTCCATGTCGCCTTGCTTGAGGCGAACGCAGTGGCCGTCCTTGAGGTCGATGGCGGGAATCAGAATCATGGCGAATCAGGAATAACAGTTGGCAGGCATCAAGGTTGCCAGTGGAGGAAATTGCGGTAGAGGGCCAGGCCCTGGTCCGCGCTCTTTTCGGGGTGAAACTGGGTGGCAAAAATATTATCGCGGGCGACTGCACAAGCAAAGCGCCCACCGTAATCGGTTTCGGCCGCGCAGTGGGCAGCGTTCTGCACGCGCGCATGGAAGCTGTGCACAAAATAAAACCAGCTGCCGTCTTCGATCCCCTGCCACATGGCGTGGCGTGGCTGTGTTGGCCAGACCTGGTTCCAGCCCATCTGCGGCACCTTGTAGCGCGTGCCGTCGGGCTGCAGCTTGCCAGCCAGATCGAACTTGACGACTTCGCCGGGGATCAGGGCCAGGCCCGGCGTGTCGCCCTCGGCGCTGTGGTCGAGCAACATTTGCATGCCCACGCACACGCCAAACAACGGCTTGCTGGCTGCGGCTTCAAGCACAGCCTCCAACAGACCCGACTCGCGCAGTTCGCGCATGCAATCGGGCATGGCGCCCTGGCCCGGCAGCACCACGCGGTGGGCATCGCGCACCACTTGCGGATCGGCGGTCACCGTCACTTCGGCATGGTCCACGCCGGAAGCCGCATGGATCACCGCCTGCGCCACACTGCGCAGGTTGCCCATGCCGTAGTCGACCACGGCCACGCGGTTGATCATCACAGGCTGCCCTTGGTCGAGGGGATCACGCCTGCGGCGCGCGGATCGTTTTCCAGCGCAGCGCGCAGGGCACGGGCAAAGGCCTTGAAAATCGTCTCGCACTGGTGGTGCGCGTTGAAGCCCTTGAGGTTGTCGATGTGCAGCGTCACGCCCGCGTGGTTCACAAAGCCCTGGAAAAACTCGTAGACCAGCTGGGTGTCGAGCTCACCAATCATGCCGGCGGTGAAGGTCACGTCCATGTGCAGGCCCGGGCGACCCGAAAAGTCCACCACCACGCGGCTGAGCGCTTCATCCAGCGGTACGTAGGCATGGCCATAACGGCGAATGCCCTTCTTGTCGCCCACCGCTTTGGCCAAAGCCTGGCCCAGCGTGATGCCGATGTCTTCGACCGTGTGGTGGCCATCGATGTGCAGATCGCCCTCGCACTGGATGTCGAGGTCCATCAGGCCATGGCGTGCAATCTGGTCGATCATGTGGTCCAGGAAACCGATGCCGGTGGCCAGCTTGGCCTGGCCTGTGCCGTCCAGATTCACGGCCACGCGGATGTTGGTCTCGGCCGTCTTGCGGGTGACTTCGGCGGTGCGGTTCATAGGGATTCCTTGAGGGCGGCGAGCATGAGGCTGTTTTCCTGCGGCGTGCCCACCGTCAGGCGCAGGCAGTTGGCCAGCAGTGGGTGCATTTTAGAAATGTTCTTGACCAGCACCTGGTGCGCCTTCAACCCCTCGAAAGCCTTGGCCGCATCGGGCACGCGCACCAGGATCATGTTGGCCTCGCTCGGGAAGGGCTGCACGCCCGGCAAAGCGGCCAACTCGCGCTGCAGGCGGCTACGCTCTTCGCGCAAGGTTTTGGCCTGCTGCGCAAACACCTCGGCATGCTCCAGCGCGAACAGCGCGCACTCGTAATTGAGCACGCTGATGTTGTAGGGCGGACGCACCTTGTCGATTTCAGCCACGAGGGCCTTCGGCCCGATCATGTAGCCCAGCCGTACGCCGGCCAGACCAAACTTGGAGAGCGTACGCATCAGCAGCACATGCGAATGCTTCGCGAGGCGATCGATGTAGCTCCTGCTGGCGAAGGGCTGGTAGGCCTCGTCCATCACCACCAGCCCGCCCTGTGCACCCTGGGCCTCGATGATCTTTTCGATCGCCGCGTCGTTCCAGAGGTTGCCGGTGGGGTTGTTCGGGTAGGCCAGGTAGACGATGGCCGGTTGGTGCTGGGCGATCGCCGCCAGCATGGCCGCTTCGTCCAGCTCGAAATCGGCCGTGAGCGGCACCCCATGGAAAGCCAGGCCCTGCAGCTGGGCGCTCATGGCGTACATCACAAAGCCCGGCACCGGCGCCAGGATCGAAGCCCCCTGCACATCGCAGGCCATGGCCAGCAGGGCAATCAGCTCGTCCGAACCGTTGCCCAGCATGATGTCGTGCCCTTCGGGCATGCCGGCGTAGTGGGCCAAAGCGGTGCGCAGGTCGTTCACACGGCCATCGGGATAGCGGTTCAGGGCCAGTCGGCCCAGGCGCTCTCCCAACGTCTTTTGCAGCTCGGGCGGCAGCCCAAAAGGATTTTCCATCGCGTCGAGCTTGACCATGCCCACCGAATCCTGAATCGCGTAGGCGTGCATCGATTGCACGTCCTGGCGAATGCGTTGCATGAGTTTCGGATTCACGGTCATTGGGGCTCTCGCATGGGAGGAACAGGGTTCAGACGCAGTTCGGCTGCACGCGCGTGGGCCTGCAGGCCCTCACCATAAGCCAGCTCGGCGGCGATGCGGCCCAGCGGCTGGGCACCGGCTTCGCTCACCTCGATCAGGCTGGAACGCTTCTGGAAGTCATACACCCCCAGCGGTGAAGAAAAACGCGCCGTGCCACTGGTGGGCAACACATGGTTGGGGCCGGCGCAGTAGTCGCCCAGCGATTCGCTGGTGTAGGCGCCCAGGAAAATCGCGCCGGCGTGGCGCAGCAGCGGCTCCCAGCGGTGCGGGTCGCGGCTGGAAACCTCCAGATGCTCGGGCGCGATGCGGTTGCTGATGGCGCAGGCCTCTTCCATGTTGCGCGTGAGGATCAGCGCGCCGCGGTCGTTCAGGCTTTTGGCAATGATCTCGCGACGCGGCATCCCGGGCAGCAGGCGGTCGATGGCGGCCTGCACCGCGTCGATGTAAGCCGCATCCGGGCAGAGCAAAATGCTTTGCGCCAGCTCGTCGTGCTCGGCCTGGCTGAACAGGTCCATCGCCACCCATTCGGCAGGCGTGGTGCCATCGGCCAGCACCAGAATTTCAGAGGGTCCGGCGATCATGTCGATGCCCACCGTGCCGAACACGCGCTTCTTGGCGCTGGCCACATACGCATTGCCCGGGCCGGTGATCTTGTCCACCTTGGGGATGGTGGCGGTGCCGTAAGCCAGTGCGGCCACGGCCTGGGCGCCGCCGATGCTGAAGGCGCGGCTCACGCCGGCCACGCAGGCAGCGGCCAGCACGAGCGGGTTGCGCACACCCTGCGGTGTCGGCACCACCATGATGATGTCCTGTACACCCGCCACATGCGCAGGAATGGCGTTCATCAGCACCGACGAGGGGTAAGCCGCCTTGCCGCCAGGCACGTAAATGCCCACGCGGTCCAGGGGCGTGACCTTCTGGCCCAGCAGCGTGCCGTCTTCGTCGCGGTAACTCCAGCTCTCGCCCGAGGCTTTCTTTTGTGCCTCGTGGTACTTGCGCACACGGGCAGCGGCGGCCTGCAGGGCTTCGCGCTGGGCAACCGGCAGGCTGCCCAGCGCGGCTTGCAGTTCCGCTTGCGTGATTTCAAGTTCGGCCACGCTGGTGGCGTTCAGACCATCGAAGCGCTGGGTGTAGTCGAGCACCGCCGCATCCCCCCGTTTTTGCACATCGGCCAGGATGTCGGCCACACGGTGCTCGATGGCGGCATCGGTGTCGGCCGACCAGTGCAGGCGCTCGGCAAAAGCGGCCTCAAAGCCGGCATCTTGCGTGGACAGGCGAAGCGCTTGGGCAGACACAGGCTTGGCTGTCATGGTCAGTCCTTTTTCACGGCGCCGGCAAAGGCGTCGATGATGGCGCGGATCGGCGCCTGCTTGAGTTTGAGTGCGGCCTGATTGACCACCAGGCGCGAGCTGATGTCCATGATGCGCTCGACCTCGACCAGGTGATTGGCCTTGAGTGTGCTGCCGGTGGAGACCAGATCGACGATGGCATCGGCCAGCCCGGTCAGCGGGGCCAGCTCCATGCTGCCGTAAAGCTTGATCAGGTCCACATGCACGCCCTTGGTGGCAAAAAAGTCGCGCGCGATGGTCGTGTACTTGGTGGCCACGCGCAGGCGCGAACCGGTGCGCACCTGGGCGGCGTAGTCATAGTCGGCGCGCACGGCCACACTCATGCGGCACTTGGCGATGCGCAGGTCCAGCGGCTGGTACAGGCCCTGACCACCGTGCTCGATCAGCGTGTCCAGGCCGGTCACGCCCAGATCGGCGCCGCCGTACTCCACATAGGTGGGCACATCGGTGGCGCGCACCAGCACCACACGCACGTTGGGCTGGTTGGTCGGCAGGATCAGCTTGCGCGATTTTTCGGGGTCTTCGAGCACCTCGATACCGGCGGCCTGCAAGAGTGGCAGGGTTTCGTCAAAGATGCGTCCTTTGGACAAGGCCAGGGTGATCATGCTCATTGGACTCTTTCGATGTCGGCCCCCAGGCCGCGCAGTTTGACTTCCATGCGGTCGTAGCCACGGTCGAGGTGGTAAATGCGATCCACCAGGGTTTCGCCGTCGGCCACCAGACCCGCGATCACCAGGCTCGCAGACGCACGCAGATCGGTCGCCATCACCGTGGCACCCGACAGCTGCATCACCCCCTCCACCATCGCCACCTTGCCGTCGATCTGGATGTTCGCGCCCAGGCGCACCAGCTCGTTGACGTGCATGAAGCGGTTTTCAAAAATGGTCTCGGTCACCTTGCTTGCGCCCTCCGAGATGCAGTTGAGCGCCATGAACTGGGCCTGCATGTCGGTCGGAAAGCCCGGGTACTCGGTGGTGCGAAAACTCTGCGCTTTGAGCCGACCACGCGAGCGGACGCGGATGAAGTCCTCGCCCGCTTCAATCTGCACCCCGGCAGCCTGCAGCTTTTCGATGACGGCTTCGAGGTGATCGGCTCGCCCATGGCGCAACACGACATCACCGCCCGTGGCCGCTACGGCGCACAGGAACGTACCCGCTTCGATGCGATCGGCCACCACCTGATGCGTGCACCCCTTCAATCGCTCCACACCCTGGATGCGGATCTTGCTTGTGCCGTGGCCTTCGATCTGGGCGCCCATCTTGATCAGCATCTCGGCCAGATCAGGAATTTCAGGCTCCTGCGCCGCGTTTTCCAGGATCGTCTCGCCTTCGGCCAGGGCTGCGGCCATCAGGAAATTTTCGGTGCCGGTCACGGTCACCATGTCGGTCGTGATGCGCGCGCCCTTCAGCCGTGTGCGGCCCGCCGGCAGGCTGGCCACCATGTAGCCGTGCTCGACGCTGATGTCGGCGCCCATGGCCTGCAAACCCTTGATGTGCTGGTCCACCGGGCGCGAGCCAATCGCACAGCCACCGGGCAGCGACACCCTGGCCTTGCCAAAACGCGCCAGCAAAGGCCCCAGCGCCAGCACCGATGCACGCATGGTCTTGACCAGTTCATACGGTGCTTCGGGGTTGTTCAGGGTGCCCGCATCGAGCGTGACGCGCCCGTCTTCATGGTGCTCGGCCGCCACGCCCATGTTGCGGATCAGCTTGAGCATGGTGGACACGTCCTGCAGGCGCGGCACATTGCGCAACTCGACAGGCTCAGCGGTCAGCAAGGCAGCACACAGCTCGGGCAAGGCCGCGTTCTTGGCGCCGGCCACATCCACTGTGCCCAGCAACTGGTTACCACCTCGAATCAGGAGTTTGTCCATGTCATTGCCCCCGAGCAGCCAAAGCGGCCCACTCGGCCGGGGTGTAGGTCTTCATCGACAAGGCATGCACCTCGTCGGTGTGCATCCTCGTACCCAGCGTGGCATAGACGCGCTGGTGGCGGGTGATCGAACGCAGGCCGGCAAAGGCCTCGGACACCACCACGGCGCTCCAGTGGCGGCCATCACCGTCGACTTCCAGGTGGGTGCAATCGAGTCCGGCGGCAATGATGGCCCGCAATTGTTCTGCTGTCATGTGGTTCAGCCCCGGATCTTGTAGCCGGTGCGCAAGAGGTGAAGGGCAATGCCGCTGACCACCAGCAGCGCCGTGCCCACCACCGACAGGCTGGTCCAGGGCGAGACATCGCTTTGCCCGAAGAAGCCGTAACGGAACCCGTCGATCATGTAGAAGAACGGGTTGAAGTGCGACAGGCGCTGCCAGAACGCTGGCAGCGAATGGATGGAATAGAACACACCCGACAGGAAAGTCATGGGCATGATGATGAAATTCTGGAAGGCCGCCATCTGGTCGAACTTTTCGGCCCACAGGCCGGCAATCACGCCCAGGGCACCCAGCATGGCCGCCCCCATGAACGCGAAGGCCAAGATCCACAGCGGGTGGACAAATTCAATGTGCACCATCCAGCCAGTGATCAGGAACACGCCGGCGCCCACGGCCAGCCCTCGCACGATGGACGAGCCCACATAGGCCACGAACCAGCTCCAGTGCGACAGCGGCGCCAGCAGCACAAACACCAGGTTGCCCATGATCTTGCTCTGGATCAGGCTGGACGAGCTGTTGGCAAAGGCGTTCTGCAGCACCGCCATCATCATCAGTCCTGGCAGCAGGAACGAGGTGTAGGGCACCTGGTCGTAGACCTTGACGTGGTCTTCGAGCACATGGCCGAAGATCAGCATGTAGAGCACCGAAGTCAGCACGGGCGCGGCAATGGTCTGGAAAGACACTTTCCAGAAACGCAGCACTTCCTTGTAGAAAAGGGTCTGCCAGCCACTCATTTCAGACTCCCTGCCTGGTTGCGGTTCATGACTTCCAGGAACACGTCTTCCAGATCGGCCTGACGGATTTCCACGTCTTCGGCCACCAGTCCCGCCGAGCGGATGGTGGCCAGGTGGTTTTCGATCTCGACAGCGTTGTGTACCGGCAGCTGCACGATGCGACCTGTCACACGGGCCATGGCCTTGAGTCCAGCAGGCAGCTCGCCGTCCAGTTTGAGGCGCAGCACCTGCGCCGTGGCCGAGCGCAGCAGGTCAGAGGTGCGCTCCAGCGCCACCACCTGCCCCTGCTTGAGCATGGCGATGCGACCACACAGGGCTTCGGCCTCTTCGAGGTAGTGCGTGGTCAGCAGCACCGTGTGCCCTTGCTTGTTGAGTTTGGCGATGAATTGCCACAAGGTCTGGCGCAGTTCGACGTCAACGCCGGCTGTGGGCTCGTCGAGCACGATCACGCGCGGCTTGTGCACCAGCGCCTGCGCCACCAGCACGCGGCGCTTCATGCCCCCGGAGAGCTGACGCATGTTGGCATGGGCCTTGTCGGCCAGACCCAGGCTTTCGAGCAGTTCGTCGATCCAGGCATCGTTGCCCTTGACGCCGAAATAGCCCGACTGGATCTTCAGCGCCTCACGCACGCTGAAAAACGGATCGAACACCAGCTCCTGCGGCACCACGCCCAGCAGGCGCCTGGCGGCGGCGTAGTCAGCCTGCACATCGTGCCCATGCACCTGCACGCTGCCTTCGCTGGCACGCGTCAGCCCGGCAAGGATGCTGATCAGCGTGGTTTTACCTGCCCCGTTGGGCCCCAGCAGGCCGAAGAACTCGCCCTCCTGCACTTCGAGGGTGACGCGGTCCAGCGCCTTGAAGGGCTGGACCCCGGCGGATCTGGGTGGGTAGGTCTTGGAGACGGACTGGAAGAAAAGCGCGGACATGGACGGGCTATTTTAAAGCCCGGGGCCAGGCCTCAAGACTGGCAAGGTCACGACTGGAGCAAGTCAAGCACCCCATACAGGGTGGCGAGCTCACACAGGCGCTCGGACAGGCCTTGCACCTGCAGACTCCGGCCCAGCCTCTGGGCCTCGCGCCGGCAAGCCAGCAAGACCGCCAATGCGGAAGAGTCAAACTCCTGGAGGGCCGAGGCATCGAGCAAAACCACACGGTCTTGTGTGGCCGCCATGGCCTGCACCAGATGCACCTGACAGGCCGAGGCCTCGGGATGCATCAGGACCGCAGGCAAGCGCAACACTGCCATGGCTCAGGACTTGCGGGCGGTGGCCGCTGCACCACCGGCATTGGCCTTGTTGCGTTCGGCCAGGCTGTTGATCAGGCCGTCGATGCCACCGGCACTGACTTCTTTGGTGAACTGGGTCCGGTAGTTTTCGATCAGCCAGATCCCCATGACATTGAGGTCATAGATGAGCCAGCCAGCGCCTTCGCCCGGGGTTTTTTCGAGGCGGTAGTCCAACTGGATAGGGTCGCCTTTGCCTCGCACTTCGGTGTTGACCACCAGGTTCTTGTCGTCCTGACCGGGCCGCAGGGGCTTGACCACCACGGTCTGGTCACTGACCTGGCTGAGGGCGCCGGAATAAGTGCGCACCAGCAGGGTCTTGAACTCGTCCTGCAGGCGTTTTTGCTGCTCCGGAGTGGCCTTGCGCCAGGCCGGGCCGGTGGCCAGCGCCGTCATGCGGCGGAAGTTCACATGCGGCATGAGCTTGCCATCGACCAGCTGCATGATCTTGGACGGATCGCCATTTCGCAGCGACTTGTCGGCTTTCACCAGGTCCAGGGTTTCCGTGGAAACGCGCTTGATGAAGGCATCGGCCGTTTCTTCATTGGCATGGACCAGGGGCGCAGCCACCAGGCCAGACAGCGCCAGCGTCAGCGTCAGGCACAGACCACGGCGGGTCAGGGAAGTCAGGGCATTGAACATGTCAGAACTATAACCTTGGGCAACAGATCAACCCGTTCGGGTTGTGAGCAAGTGTGTCGCCCCTTCAGGGGGCATCGGGATCGGAGTAATCGAAGTCCGACGGTGGGTTGCCGTCGTAAACATCGTATTCGCGTTTTTGCAGCCAGCCGTCTCGGACAAAGCTGTAAGGATCGAGCGAGGCCTGTTTCACGGCGTCGCCGGCCTTGAGCAGGCTGGCGCGTGTTTCGGTCGCATTGAGCAGTGCCACGCCCGTGCGGCTGGAGGCATCCTGGAAATATTGGCCCGGACTGGCCTGCCAGTCCACTGGCAAAGCCGCCGTGTCGCGCAGCGTCGTCGGACCCAGCACCGGCAGCACCAGATATGGTCCGGGCTTGACCCCCCAGTGGCCCAGGGTCTGGCCCATATCTTCCTTGCGCTTTTCGATACCCGCCTCTGTGGCAATGTCCAGCACACCGTACAAACCCAGCGTGCTGTTGACAGCCACCCGCATGAAAGTCTCGGCGGCCACCTGCCCCTTCAGCTGCAGCGTCGCATTGACAAAGGTCCAGACATCGCCCAGGTTGCCCAGGAAGTTGCGCACGCCCGTGCGGACAAACGATGGCACCACATCCACATAAGTCCGGGCTACCGGCTTGAGCACCGCCTCGTCCAGCTTTTCATTGAAAGCATAGACCTTGCGGTTCATGCCTTCCCAGGGGTCTCGCGGATCCGTCGCCACCGCGGAGGTGGTAGCGCACCCTTGAAGCAGGGCCGCACCCAGCACCGCCACAGCCAGCCAGCGGGAGGGCTTTGACTTCACGGCTTGCTCCCCGAGGCGGGCTCGGCTGCCTTGCTGTAGAGGAACTGGCTGATCAGGTTTTCCAGCACAACCGCCGATTGGGTGGTGCCGATGCGGTCGCCGGCCACCAGGTTTTTCTCGTCGGCACCGGGCACGATGCCCACGTACTGCTCGCCCAGCAGACCACTGGTGAGGATGGACAGCGAACTGTCCTTGGGAAACTGGTGTCGCGCTTCAAGGGCCAGCGTGACTCGGGCCTGGAAGGACTCGCCATCGAAGTCGATCGCCTTGACGCGCCCGACCACCACACCGGCACTCTTGACCGCCGCACCGGGTTTGAGGCCGCCAATGTTGTCAAACTTGGCCGTCACCAGATAGTCTTTCTGGAAGCTCCACTGCAGCAGATTGGCTGTCTTGAGCGCCAGAAAGAGCACGGCCACCGCACCCAGGGCCACGAACAGACCCACCCACACATCGTTTTTTGAACGTGCCATTACGTTCCCCTCAGATACTGAACATCATGGCGGTGAGGATGAAATCCAGCCCCAGCACCGACAAGGAAGACACCACCACGCTGCGCGTGGTGGCATTGGCCACCCCTTCGGGGGTGGGTTCGGCCACATAGCCCTGCAGCAAGGCAATGAAAGTCACGGCCACGCCAAACACCACGCTCTTGACCATGCCATTGCCCACATCCTTGAACACGTCTACGCCGCCTTGCATCTGACTCCAGAACGAGCCGGCATCCACACCGATCAAGAGCACGCCCACCGCATAGCCGCCCAGAATGCCCACGGCACTGAATACGGCTGTGAGCAGTGGCAGCGCGATCACACCGCCCACAAAGCGTGGCGCCAAGATGCGGCTGACCGGATCGACGGCCATCATTTCCAGGGCTGTGAGCTGCTCGCCCGCGCGCATGAGGCCAATCTCGGCGGTCAGCGATGCACCCGCACGACCGGCAAACAGCAAAGCAGCCACGACCGGACCCAGTTCGCGCACCAGGCTCAACGCCACCAGCAATCCCAGGGCCTCGGCAGAGCCATAACGCTGCAAGGTGTAGTACCCCTGCAGGCCGAGCACAAAACCGACAAACAGACCCGACACCGTGATGATGGCCAGCGAGTAATTACCCAGAAAGTGGATCTGGTCACGCACCAGGCTAAAGCGACGCATGGCCGGCACAGACAGGGTGAGCAAACGGGCCAGCAGGCGCGCGCCGTAACCCCAGCCCGCCATGACGCGGCGCGTGGCGGCGCCCAGATCGGCCAGCACGTTGATCAGGTTCATGCCGTACGCCCCCCAAAATCTTCAGCCACGCTCGGCGCCGGGTAATGGAATGGCACCGGCCCGTCGCTCAGGGCATGCACGAACTGGTGGATCAGCGGATCGGTGCTGGCCATCAGCTCGGCAGGCGAGCCCTGGGCCACGACACCGCCATTGGCCAGGACCACCACATGGTCGGCGATCTCGAAGGTTTCCTTCACGTCGTGCGAGACGACCAGGCTGGTGATGCCCAGGCTGTCGTTCAGGCGACGGATGAGTTGCGCCGCCGTGCCCAGCGAAATCGGATCGAGTCCGGCAAAAGGCTCGTCGTACATGATCAGGTCCGGGTCCAGAGCGATCGCACGGGCCAGCGCCACACGGCGGCTCATGCCGCCGGAGATTTCGGACGGGCGCAGGTCCCGGGCACCCCGCAGGCCCACCGCATCGAGCTTCATGAGGACGATGTCACGGATCAGGTCTTCGGGCAGATCGGTGTGCTCGCGCAAAGGAAAAGCCACGTTGTCGAACACCGTCATGTCGGTGAACAGGGCACCAAACTGGAACAGCATGCCCATGCGCCGGCGTGCGGCGTACAGCTCGGTCTGGTGCATGGTCGTCACATCCTGACCGTCGAACAGCACCTGCCCCTTTTGCGCCCGATACTGCCCGCCAATCAGGCGCAGCACAGTGGTTTTGCCGCCACCGGAGACGCCCATCAGGGCCGTCACCTTGCCACGCGGCACCCCAAAGGCGATGTCACGCAGGATGACACGCTCACCGTATCCGAAGGTGAGGTGGTTCAGTTCGACAAGAAATGGACTGGTGTTCGGGGTCATGAAAAACAAGAGCCGGATCAACCGGCTCTTGTAATCTTAATCAGGACCGGTCATCGAAATGTAAACCGGTGACTGACAGGGATTCTACCGAGCTTCAGCGCGGCAGGTCGCTCGAACCCATCAGGAACTCGTCCACGGCGCGTGCCGCCTGACGGCCTTCGCGGATGGCCCAGACCACAAGGGACTGACCGCGACGCATGTCGCCAGCTGCAAAGACCTTGGGCACGTTCGTGGCGTAGCCACCGATGAAGTCGGTCGAAGCCTTGGCGTTGCCGCGGGCGTCCTTGTCCACGCCAAACGAGTCGAGCACGGTGGCGACCGGGTTCACAAAGCCCATGGCCAGCAGCACCAGGTCGGCCTGGTACTCCTTCTCGGTGCCGGGCACCTCGACCAGCTTGCCGTCTTTCATCTCGACGTGGACGGTCTTCAGACCCGTGACCTTGCCGTTTTTGCCGATGAATTCCTTGGTGGAGATGGCGAATTCACGCTTGAGCAAGCCTTTTTCGGCACTCTCGTCGTGGCTGGAGCTGGTGCGCAGCTTGAGCGGCCAGTAGGGCCAGACCAGCGCCTTGTTTTCCTTTTCGGGGGGCATGGGCATCACCTCGAACTGGGTGACGCTGGCCGCGCCATGGCGGGTGCTGGTGCCCACACAGTCGCTGCCGGTGTCGCCACCGCCGATCACGATGACGTGCTTGCCATCGGCACGCAGCTGGCCCTTGAGCTTGTCGCCCGCATTGACCTTGTTTTGTTGCGGCAGGAACTCCATGGCGAAGTGGATACCGTCGAGCTCGCGGCCCGGCGCGGGCAGGTCACGCGACTGCTCGGAGCCACCGGTCAGCAGCACGGCGTCGAAGTCTTTCTTGAGCTGCTCGGCGCTGATGGTTTCCTTGGCCCAGTTGGTGACCTTGGAATCCTTGGGCCAGTCGCCCACCACCACACCGGTGCGGATCTTCACGCCCTCGGCCTCGAGCTGCTTGACGCGACGGTCGATGTGCGCCTTGTCCAGCTTGAAGTCGGGGATGCCATAGCGCAGCAGGCCACCGACGCGGTCGTTCTTCTCGAACAGGGTCACGTCGTGGCCGGCGCGGGCCAGCTGCTGCGAAGCGGCCAGGCCGGCAGGGCCAGCGCCAATCACGGCGACCTTCTTGCCCGTCTTGACCTTGGCCGGCTGCGGCTGCACCCAGCCGTTTTCCCAGGCGCGGTCGATGATGGCGTGCTCAATCGACTTGATGCCGATCGGGTCGCCGTTGACGTTCACCACACAGGCCGCCTCGCAGGGCGCGGGGCAGATGCGGCCAGTGAACTCGGGGAAGTTGTTGGTGCTGTGCAGCACATCGATCGCGTTCTTCCAGTCGCCGTGGTAGACCAGGTCGTTGAAGTCCGGAATGATGTTATTGACCGGGCAGCCGTTGTTGCAGAACGGCGTGCCGCAGTCCATGCAGCGCGCGCCCTGCTTCTTGGCCTGCTCGTCGGTCAGGCCGATCACGAATTCGCCGTAGTTCTTCAGGCGCTCGGCGACGGGTTTGTAGCCCTCTTCGATGCGCTCAAATTCCATGAAGCCGGTGACTTTTCCCATGATGCTTCCTTATTTCTCTGTTCGTTCGTGATCAGGCGGCGACAGGCTTGGCGGCCTGGGCAGCTTTCTTCGCGTTGATTTCGCCCAGGGCGCGCTTGTATTCGTTCGGGAACACCTTCACGAACTTGGCACGGGCCGTGGCCCAGTTGTCCAGCAGTTCACGGGCGCGCTGGCTGCCGGTCCACTTGTGGTGGTCTTCCAGCAGTTTCTTGAGCTGCGCTTCGTCGGTCTGGTCCCGGTGCCACACCTTGCGATCGATCTGGGCTTCCTGCTCAGCGGCTGTAAGCACCTTTTCCATGCTGACCATGGCGGTGTTGCAGCGCGAAGCGAACTGGCCGTCTTCGTCGTAAACGTAGGCGATGCCGCCGCTCATGCCGGCGCCGAAGTTGCGGCCGGTCTTGCCCAGCACGGCCACGGTGCCGCCGGTCATGTATTCGCACCCGTGGTCACCGGTGCCTTCGACCACGGCGGTGGCGCCCGACAGGCGCACGGCGAAACGTTCGCCGCCGACGCCGGCGAAGAAGGCTTCACCCGAAGTGGCGCCGTACATCACGGTGTTGCCGACGATGATGTTCTGCGCGGCCACGCCACGGAAGTCCAGGCTGGGGCGCACCACCACGCGGCCGCCTGAGAGGCCCTTGCCGGTGTAGTCGTTGGCTTCGCCGATCAGGTACAGCGTGATGCCCTTGCACAGGAAGGCGCCAAACGATTGGCCGCCCGTGCCTTCGAGCTGGATGCGGATGGTGTCGTCGGGCAGGCCTTCGGGATGCACCTTGGTCACCGCCCCGGACAGCATGGCACCGACCGAGCGGTTCACGTTGCGGGCGGTTTCCATGAAGGAGACCTTCTTGCCGTGGTCAATCGCGTCGCGGCTCTTGGCGATCAGCACGTTGTCCAGCGCCTTGGCCAGGCCGTGGTCCTGCGTATCGGTGTGACGCGAGGGCGTGCCGTCGGTGACGTGCGGCACGGCCAGCAGACGCGAGAAGTCCAGGCCACGGGCCTTCCAGTGCTCGATGCCGGCGCGCATGTCGAGCAGGTCGGCGCGGCCCACCAGGTCGTCGAATTTGGCGATGCCCAGCTGGGCCATGATCTGGCGCACTTCTTCGGCGATGAAGAAGAAATAGTTGACCACGTGCTCGGGCTTGCCGGTGAACTTGGCGCGCAGCACCGGGTCTTGCGTGGCCACGCCCACCGGGCAGGTGTTGAGGTGGCACTTGCGCATCATGATGCAGCCCTCGACCACCAGCGGTGCAGTGGCGAAGCCGAATTCGTCCGCACCCAGCAGCGCACCGATGGCGACGTCGCGGCCGGTCTTCATCTGGCCGTCGGCCTGCACACGGATGCGGCCGCGCAGACCGTTGAGCACCAGGGTCTGCTGGGTTTCGGCCAGACCGATTTCCCAGGGCGAACCGGCGTGCTTGACAGACGACCAGGGCGAAGCACCCGTGCCGCCGTCGTGGCCGGCGATCACCACATGGTCGGCCTTGCACTTGGCCACGCCGGCAGCGATGGTACCCACACCCACTTCGGACACCAGCTTGACGCTGATGTCGCTGTGCGGCGCCACGTTTTTCAGGTCGTGGATCAGCTGGGCCAAGTCTTCGATCGAGTAGATGTCATGGTGCGGCGGGGGCGAAATCAGGCCCACGCCCGGCACCGAGTGGCGCAGCTTGCCGATGTAGTCGGACACCTTGCCGCCGGGCAGCTGACCGCCCTCGCCGGGCTTGGCGCCCTGGGCCATCTTGATCTGGATCTGGTCGGCGCTGGCCAGGTATTCGGCAGTCACCCCGAAGCGGCCCGAAGCCACCTGCTTGATGCGCGAACGCAGGCTGTCGCCCTCGTTCAGGGGCAGGTCCACTTCAACCACATCCTTGCCGATCACAGAGGCCAGGGTCTCGCCCTTCTTGATCGGGATGCCCTTGAGCTCGTTGCGGTAACGGGCCGCGTCTTCACCGCCTTCGCCGGTGTTGCTCTTGCCGCCGATGCGGTTCATGGCGATGGCCAAGGTGGCGTGGGCTTCGGTGGAGATCGAGCCCAGCGACATGGCGCCGGTGGCAAAACGCTTGACGATCTCGCTGGCAGGCTCGACCTGCTCCAGCGGAATGGCCTTGGACGGGTCGATCTTGAACTCGAACAGGCCGCGCAACGTCATGTGGCGCTTGCTCTGGTCGTTGATGATCTGGGCGTATTCCTTGTAGGTGCTGAAGTTGCCGGCACGGGTGGAGTGCTGCAACTTGGCGATCGCGTCGGGCGTCCACATGTGCTCTTCGCCACGGGCACGCCAGGCGTATTCGCCGCCAGCGTCCAGGGCATTGGCCAGCACCGGGTCGTTGCCGAAGGCGGCCTTGTGCATGCGGATGGCTTCTTCGGCGATCTCGAACACACCGATGCCTTCGACGCGGCTGGCGGTGCCGGTGAAGTACTTGTCGATGGTGTCCTTGTTGATGCCGATCGCTTCGAACAGCTGGGCGCCGCAATACGACATGTAGGTCGACACGCCCATCTTGGACATGATCTTGGACAGGCCCTTGCCGATCGCCTTGATGTAGTTGTAGATGGCCTTGTCGGCCGACAGGTCGCCCGGCAGGTCCTTGTGCATCGAGGCCAGCGTTTCCATGGCCAGGTAGGGGTGCACGGCTTCAGCGCCGTAACCGGCCAGCACGGCAAAGTGGTGCACTTCGCGGGCGGTGCCGGTTTCCACCACGAGGCCGGCGGTGGTGCGCAGGCCCTCGCGGACCAGATGCTGGTGGATGGCCGACAGGGCCAGCAGCGCGGGCACGGCGATCTTGGTGGCGCTGACACCGCGGTCGCTGATGATCAGGATATTGTGGCCGCTCTTGATGGCGTCCACCGCTTCGGCGCACAGCGAGGCCAGCTTGGCTTCCACACCCTCGCGGCCCCAGCTGGCCGGGTAGGTGATGTCCAGCGTGGCGCTCTTGAACTTGCCCTTGGTGGCCTGCTCGATATTGCGCAGCTTGGCCATGTCGGTGAAGTCCAGCACCGGCTGGCTCACTTCGAGGCGCATCGGCGGGTTGACCTGGTTGATGTCCAGCAGGTTGGGCTTGGGGCCGATGAAGGACACCAGCGACATCACGATCGCTTCGCGGATCGGGTCGATCGGCGGGTTGGTCACCTGGGCGAACAGCTGCTTGAAGTAGTTGTACAGCGGCTTGTTCTTGTCGGACAGCACGGCCAGCGGGCTGTCGTTGCCCATGGAACCAATGGCCTCTTCGCCGTGCGCGGCCATGGGGCTGAGCAGGAACTTGATGTCTTCTTGTGTGAAGCCGAAGGCCTGCTGCTGGTCCAGCAGCTCGGGGCTGGTGGCCGAGGCGGTGGTGCCGGTGTCCACGTCGGCGGGCAGCTCTTTGGCGTCTTCGCCGGCCACAGGCTGCACCACGTCATCGAGGCGGATGCGCAGGTTGTCGATCCACTGGGCGTAGGGCTTGGCGCTGGCCAGGCCGGCTTTCAACTCTTCGTCGTCGATCATGCGGCCCTGTTCCAGGTCGATCAGGAACATCTTGCCGGGCTGCAGGCGCCACTTGCGCACGATCTTGCTTTCGGGCACGGGCAGCACGCCGGATTCGGAACCCATGATGACCATGTCGTCATCGGTCACGCAGTAGCGCGAGGGGCGCAGGCCGTTGCGGTCCAGCGTGGCGCCGATCTGGCGACCGTCGGTGAACACGATCGAGGCCGGGCCGTCCCAGGGCTCGAGCATGGCGGCGTGGTATTCGTAGAACGCCTTGCGACGGGCATCCATGGTGGTGTGCTGTTCCCAGGGCTCGGGGATCATCATCATCACGGCCTGGCTGATCGGGTAGCCGGCCATGGTCAGCAGTTCCAGGCAGTTGTCGAAGGTGGCAGTGTCGGACTGGCCGGCAAAGCTGATCGGGTAGAGCTTTTGCAGGTCGTCGGCCAGCACGGGCGACGACATCACGCCTTCGCGGGCCTTCATCCAGTTGTAGTTGCCCTTGACGGTGTTGATCTCGCCGTTGTGCGCCACATAGCGGTAGGGGTGGGCCAACGGCCACTCGGGGAAGGTGTTGGTCGAGAAACGCTGGTGCACCAGACCCAGGGCGGAGACGCAGCGCTCGTCCTGCAGGTCCAGGTAATAGGTGCCCACCTGGTCGGCCAGCAACAGGCCCTTGTAGACCACGGTGCGGCTGGACATGCTGGGGATGTAGTACTCGTTGCTGTGCTTGAGGCTCAATGCCTGAATGGCGGCGCTGGCCGTCTTGCGGATCACGTACAGCTTGCGCTCGAGCGCGTCCTGCACGATCACGTCGGCGCCACGGCCGATGAAGATCTGGCGCATGACCGGCTCTTTTTCACGCACGCGCGGCGACATGGGCATGTCGCGGTTGACCGGCACATCGCGCCAGCCCAGCACCACCTGGCCTTCGGCCTTGACGGCGCGCTCGAGCTCCTGCTCGCAGGCCATGCGGGACGCGTGTTCCTTGGGCAGGAAGACCATGCCCACGCCGTATTCACCAAAAGGCGGCAAGGCCACGCCCTGCTTGGCCATCTCTTCGCGGTAGAGCGCATCGGGCAGCTGGATCAGGATACCGGCGCCATCGCCCATCAGCGGATCGGCACCCACGGCGCCCCTGTGGTCCAGGTTTTCCAGGATCTTGAGCGCCTGGGTCACGATGGCGTGGCTCTTTTGGCCCTTGATGTGCGCCACAAAGCCGACGCCGCAGGCATCGTGCTCGTTGGCCGGGTCGTACAGACCGGTTTGTTGGAAGAGTTCTTTGTCAGCAGCCGTGGTCATGGCGCACTCCTAGGGTTTTTACGCAGGGGAACGAGTTTAATGCACTGCAGCAACCATGCCAATACAATTAATTGGGGTCAGATCCCAATTAATTAGGCACACAGATTGGCATGGATTTAATTAGGGACAGATTCAATCGGGCAAGTTCTTCAACGGTCTCCCGGCCTTGCCGGGTTGCAGCCGACGCGTCGTGCCCTGCTGGAGTTCACCCACAAAGTCCTCGGAGCCAAGCGCCCAACCCGACAGCGCAGTCCGTGTGAGCTCATCGCGCTGACTGACCGCCAAACCAGCCTTGACCAATTCGGCATAAGCCGCTTCGCGTGCAAACGGGGTGTTGCCCAGTGCCCAATACAGTGCGTGCAGGGTCACCAATTTGTCGCTCGCCAGCCCAATACAGTGCCTGTGACTGGACCAGCGGTAGTCCTGCGGCTGCACGACCATGCCGGCGCGCACTGGGTTGAGGTCAATGTAGACCATGCAAGCCAGCAGGTAACGCTCGCCCTCGATGAGGTTGCTTCGGTAGCGCCCTTCCCACAAGGTGCCGGTGCGCTGGTGGCGCAGGTTGAAGTAACGCACATAGGCGCGCCCCACCGCCTGCATCATCTGCGGCAGACCGTCCCCGGTTTCGGGCGTGACCAGCAAATGGAAGTGGTTGTCCATGATCACGTAGGCATGGATCGCCACCTTGAAGGCCCGGGCATGCTCATGCCAGAGGTCCAGCAGGCGCTGGCGGTCCTGGTCGTCGCGCACAATGGGCTGGCGGTCGTTGCCGCGCTGGATGACGTGGTGCGGATAACCAGCAATGGTGAGGCGGGGCAGACGGGCCATGGCAAGTTCGGACAAAGAGGTATTCAGTTTAAATGGGATCTGACCCCGATTGATTGAAGGTATGCTGGCTCGGTGAACAAGACTTCCATCCGCATCGGGGCTGGCGCAGGGTATGCCGGTGACCGCATTCCGCCGGCCGTGGAACTGGCCCGGCACGGACAGCTCGATTACCTCGTGTTCGAGTGCCTGGCCGAACGCACCATCGCGCTGGCGCAGCTGGAGCGGCGCCAGCAGCCCGACAAAGGCTTTGACCCGCTGCTGGCCGAGCGCATGCGCGCGGTGTTGCCCATCTGTCTGGCGCAGGGCGCGCGCATCATCAGCAACATGGGCGCCGCCAACCCCTTGCAGGCTGGCCACGAAGTGCTGCGCGTGGCGAAGGAACTGGGCCTGCAAGGCGTGAAAGTGGCCGTGGTGCAAGGCGACGATGTGCTGA
>Ga0255207_1000030_pt1 | contig 45536 bp, 35 predicted proteins | sample Miss_Miss_RepA_8_2_FD_183043 | JGI IMG/M metagenome (GOLD analysis project Ga0255207, IMG submission 183043) | Freshwater microbial communities from Mississippi River, Louisiana, United States - Miss_Miss_RepA_8d | ecosystem: Environmental > Aquatic > Freshwater > River | place: USA: Louisiana... | reverse complement strand
AACGAAATTGTCAGTTAATAACAACCAAAGAAGAACATAACAAAATTCTTGAAATTAGCAAAAAATGTAATTATAAACTTAATTATATTGCATCTTGTGGACATAATCATACTGTATTTTATAATGTTTTTAAATCAAGAAATACCGGTGTTATTTGTCCAAGTTGTAAAAATAAAGAAACTTGTAAAAATAAAAAAATTAAAATGGATAATAATGAAATGTCAAAAATTTGTAATATAGAACAAGAGTTTAAATTTATAAAAGAATTTCAAGAATTAGTTAAACACGAATTTAATATAATAAAGGCATTTGATGGTTGTAATATTGATCTAATATTTAAACCCAATAATATATTACTAGATAATTGGGTAGGAATTCAAGTTAAAACAGCAAATAATAGACATTTAACATACAGTTTTCATATAAATAATGTTTACAAAAACTGTTTAATTTTATTATATTGTATTCAAGATAATAAACTATGGTTAATTCCAGAAAATATTATTGGAGAACAGAAAAAAATAAGTATTGGTTATAATAAATCAAAATATGATTGTTATAGTGTTAATGAAAATACTATTATACATAAATTAAATGAATTATATAATATTACAACTAAGTTTAATTTTGATATAATTAATACACCAACAAATATTTATCAACAACGTGAACAAATATTTAGAAAATATCGTGAAGATATAATTAATTTTATTAAATTTGATTATGACGAAATGGAAGCTACTGTTTATGATTTTAAAATTAATAATTTAAAAATTCAAGAAAAAGTTGTAACTATTAATAAAATAAATGGTGAATGTATAATTTGTCTTTGTAAAAATAAGGGAAAAATTAATAAAAAACCAAATCAAATACAATATGATATTGGAGATAATGATTTTTACTGGATAAATTGTGATAATAAGGAAACGTTTTTTGTTATTCCAGAGCAAAATTTAATTAGTAAGAATATTGTTGGAAATAATAAGCCAAAAACAAATTTTAAAATTACTATTAATGATATTTTACATCATAAAAGTAAATGGTTAACTCCTTTTATGTTTAATTATAAAACTATAAATGATGAAACTAACAAACACCGACTATTACAATTATTAAACATTTAAAATGCAAATTTTTAAAAATTGAAATAACTTTAATATAAGAGGATAGTATTAAACTAAAACAATTATAAAATGATGTTTCGAGAATACATAGTTAATGAAGAAGTTATAAAATTTTATTCGTCGGCAACAAAACCTTTTCATAAATTATCAAATTTTGCTTTAATAAAAGATGGTATTGAATATGATGGGTTAATGTTTTATTCAACAGAACACGCATTTCAAGCGCAAAAATATATTAAAGAACAACGAATTAGATTTAGCATTGAAGGCGATATAGGTAATATAGATAGTGGTTTTAAATTGCTTTTTGGAAATGAATGGGAAAAAAAGAAAAACTTTTGGATGAAGAAAGAAAATATTGGAATTATTGCTAAAACCGCAACAAGTAATAAAAATGAAACAAAACTTGGACTAATTAGAGATGTAAATTTTGAATCAACAAATAAATTATGGCTTGAACTATTAACTTTAAAATTTAATATAATTGAGTTTAAAAATATATTAAAAAATACAGAAAATAAATATTTATTGGAATTTGATAGAGGGGCTAAAAGAATGAGCTTACAAAATAATATACCATTTTGGTCAGGGTTAATTGATGATGGTGTTTTGTATGGAAATAATTTAATGGGAAAATATTTAATGCTTGTTAGATTAAATTTATAAATAGAATGGCAATTTAAATGTGCAAAAGTGTAAAATAAATATTGCTAGTTTTTGTTGTTTTTAACTAACAACATGTTGTAAGTCGTTGTTTTTTATTTTCAGCAGTTAACAAATGTATGTTCTTGTTGTTTTTTCTACTAGTTCTATAGTGATAATTTTTACAATAATATTTATTGCTAGTTTTTTTGCTTAATTTTGTTGTCAACCGTTGTCATAATTAAGCAACAAAAATTAAGCAATATTTTTATTTTTAAAAATTAATTTTATTTCAAAGAATACTTATCAATCGTGACAGCCTTTGTAACATTTTTCACAATTTTCTCTATATTATCTTGTTGTTCTTCTACTGTACCACCTGACATTGAATTCATAACAATCTTATTATATTTCACATTTTGTTTTGTTGTTGGATCACGACACCCAGGATTTTCTTTTACCCATTCATTAATATGCTTTATATTTTTAAAAGCAATTTGTTTGATCGCATTTTTTAAATTGGGTTTATCATCAGTTTCCTTTGTCCAGCAATCATTTTCTTTAATATATACAGTTTCACGTTTTAAATCACTGCAATGTATAGGTCGCTGTGTTGTCTCCAAATTATTCAGATTTTTTAATAATATTTTAGAAACACCATCAGCATAATTCATATGTGCAAAATTCTCTAAATCAGACATTTGTATTGCAATTGTATCAACAAATTCACTCATATTCATTGCACCTTTACATGTGTCATTCAGAAATACATTTAAACAAAATGAATTATTATTATGTGAATTTACATTGTTAGTTGTATTATTATTTATAAAATCCTTTTTAACTAGCTCCATAATTAAATTTTTAAAATCAGAGTTCTCTTTTAATAAATATTGTATTAGATTTTCATTTGTATTTAATTCATATGTTGAATTAATTTCTTTTTCTTTTTCTTTTTCTTTTTCTTTTTCTTTTTCCGAAATTATAAATGTTTTACACTTTTTTCTGTGTACAAATAAGCTCTGTCTATGTTTATATTGTTTACCACAATCACAAACCAATATTTTATTTTCGGCGCTTTCGGCGCTTTTTTTGTCAACATTTGTCAACATTTTGTCAGTATTTTGATGTTTACGTGTTAAAATATGTCTCTTCCAGTCACTAATTTTAGAGCATTTATAGTCACATTTTTTACAATATTTTATATCGGCGCAATTTGGCGCGAAATTGTCAGTCATTGTCAGTATAAATTATACTGACACAAAAAAGCGCCTAAACTTTCGGTAAAAAATAGAAAAATTTATCATCACAAATTTTTCACACAAAAAAAATAATTGTGATGCTTATGGTCAAAAAGTGAAAAATGACCCTTTTTTCAAAACTTTTTTTGGGTTTTCAATTTTGGACATTTATAAATGTCCAATTTTTGATTCCCTTTTTACTTTTTAGAAACACTTTTCTTCATTTTTCAAAAATATAATATTTTTTTTTATTTTTTTTTACAAAAATCTATTTTAAAAACCTATTTAAAAAAAATCTAATTATAAAAACTATTTAAATATTTTGTGTGTTATAAATATAAAATATGAATAATAAAGACAATAAGGAAAGTAAATTTGGAAAGAAAAAGTCTGGTAATAAATTCTCCAGAGAAAAAACATATGCTTCATGTGAAGAAGACATTGCAAAGGCTGATATGAAGCAAACACAATATAAGGAAGAAAGAAAAGTTGAGAGACATGAGCGCCGAGTAAGTGCCGGTTTGGAAAAGGAATAAGATTTATCGAGGTCGAATATACATGGTTTCTCCATTTAATCCGGACATAATATGACTTATCCTTATATTACTCGATACACGTAATGCTTCAGCTTCTTCACTTTCAGATTGTCCTGCTAGCACAATATCAAAATTTTCTAATCCAAAATCAATACTAACATAAGGTCTAATAAAGGTATATAGTTCTCGTGTTGTCCAATTAGGACAAACTGTATAAAATCGAATAGATGTTGTATAAACTAATTTAAATCGAATTGTTAGTGGTGTAAAATATGTTCCATTGTCATTTTCAGGATCTAACATTCTCCTAATATTATTATTAAAATAAATTCCGTTTTGTGACATTTTATAGTTATTATACAATTATTTATAAATAAAATTTAAAATTCAATTTTATTTATTTACAATATTTATTCTGGTTTTACAAAAAAATACAAATATTGGTATTCATATTGAACATTCAATAAATCTACTTTGCTGTCCAAAATAAAACCTTGTTGTTGAGCATCAGCTACAATATTTTCCAATTTTGGCATATACATAATATGCTCATTTTTACGCACTTTGCCGTCAGTATCATTTTTAAATTTTTCTTCAAAAGTTGCAATATTTGTATTCTGATTAAGTTTAAAATCGGCACTATATCTAAAATCATTAAATTTAACCTTAGTAGATGTAATACGTTGAGGGGCATAACGCTGAGGTGACACATATAATAATGGGTTACCAGGAGGTAAAATAGGATCAAAATTGTCTCTATCCACTAAGTGTAATATTAAGTAACCACCAGGGCGCAACCATTTCATTGCATTTCTAAAGAACTGAACCTTATCTTGAATATAATAAATAGTAAAATACATACACATTATATGTGTAAATGAGTTAGGTCCAAATTCCCCAGAGTTAGTTGCATCACCAACTTCAAACTTATATTGAGGATACTCGTGCTTAGCCTTTTTAACCATAGATGGTGAAATATCAATACCTAGAACATTTAATCCACGAGATGCTAATCCAGCAACATGGTGGCCTGTTCCAGAGCCAACATCTAAAATACGACTTTCACTAGTTGGAGTAGTTTTGTTAACAATTTCACCAACTTCATATTCATCTTTTTGATTGCTAAACACTAAATAGTCATAGATATCGGCATAAAAATCATCATAAACATCATTTCCAGTTTTAAATAAAAATTTATCAGATTGTTCAAATCCTTCTTTCATTTTATTAAACCCAGACAATAGAAATATACATATAATCAATAGTGAAGCAAAAAATAATACTTTACCCCAAGTAGAAAAATTACTATATGTATTTGTAAATTGTTTTAATTGGTTTCCAATAAAGTTTGTCATATGTCTTTATATAAATTATATATAAATTATTTTTATACATTTTCATCTAATACGGATTTTAGTATTATTTTTAAATCATCTATAGTTCCATCATTATATAAAATTCTGTCAAACTCATAATTGGTCCAATCAATTTCACTAGAATGTAAAGTATTTGTTTCAATAATATTACTGCGTTTAATATTTAAAATATGTGAATTAGAAAAATTTTTAATCATATTAAATTCATTTATAAAGCGACAATCGGTAATTACAATATTTATTTTTGGATCATATAAGCGTAATTCATTAATTTTATTTTCTACAATATTTACCCAAATATCATTGTAAAATTGTTTTCTTAATAAATCAGTTCCAATAAACTGAAGTGCCTTTCTGGGTGTAAAATTTTTGATCCCAGTTTTTTTAGACCAGAAATCATCTATAGTTTCTCTCCATACTCGTGACTCGGGCGTAATCCCTTCTAATAAATCTCTTGGCCAGGAAAATAAAATACTTATAACATCTTTTAGAGCTGTTGCAAATGTGAGCTTAGTAAATCCATATTCAGATACAAGAAGATTACCAACAGTATCTTTTCCAACTCCTTGAGCACCACAAAGACCAATAATCATAATTTAATTATTATGTTTTATAAGCTTTATACTATTTTATTTTTTTCATTTTTATTAAGTTTTCAAAAAAATTGAAATTATTTTTATCTTAAAAAATTATTTTAATAAGTTTAATATAAAAAGTTAAAGCAAAATTAAAATCAAAAGTAAAGACAATAAAAGAATGGAAACCACTAGAGTATCTGCTAGATTGAGAGCTAAGAGAATTAATGAACACAATCCTACTGCCGCGGATAAGGCGTATATAGAGATGGAAAAGAAGAGACAGACACAAATCGAGGCGGAAAAGAAGAGACAGGATGAGATAATGATTGAGAATTGGGTTAATAATGATCCTGAAATTATCTTTTTGAGACGTCATCTCGAAAATGCGATAAAAGTCTTCAGAGAAAAACAGAATACCAAACATTTAAAAGATTTCAGTACTCCTATTGCCGAGAATAATACATATATTGAAACCACCAGAGTATCCGCTAGATTGAGAGCTAAGAGAATTAAGGCTGGTACTCCTACTGCTGCGGATAAGGCGTATATGGAGGCTAAATATAAGAATCAGCCTAAGATAGTGGCTGAGCAGAAGAGACAAGCTGAGATCGATGTGGAACAGCAGATTAATAATGATCCTGAAATTTGCCTTTTAAAACTTGAGCTTGAGAATAAAATAAAAGCCCATATCATCAGAGAAAAACGGATGCGCGAAGACTGGAAACAAGGGCTATTTATTGACCCCTTCTCTTACTACTAATACTATAGCAAAGAATATTATAACTGGAAAAGATAACAAAAGAAGAACTAGTATAGAGATATAAAATAAAGTATATATATTATTATTATTTAATTAATCTAATATCAAGGGACCATACCCTTTTTTTATATCACTTTTTAAATTATTTTTTAACTAGTTAAAGTTCTACAAGTAAACTTTGCCTTATTTTTTTCCTATTGTATAACAAAAATATGAATGACAATGAAATAAATGATATTAGAGAACAAAAACACTTCAAAGGTGTTACATTTTCTGAATTTAAAAAAAGTGATGTTAAAAAGGAATTAATAACAAGTTTACAGAAGGCTAAAATAGAACCGGCATGTTATTGGAGCGCTGAGCTTATTTGTGCAGGTCATTATTCTGACTTATGGGATACTATTATTGGGTTTTATACAAAACATATTCATATTGGTAATCCAAAATTAGTAACATATTTAGATCTACGTATTTCTCATTTTAAAGATATTGTAAATAATGGATTTAATGAACAAGAATTAAGATTAAGGAATAGTGACAAAATGCGCCGCCTATTTTGCGAAGTAATGTGTGTGTTATGTGAGGCAAAACGACGACATTGTTATGCTGATGTAAAAGTTAAAAAAGAGGATTTTGACTTAACGCACATGACAGAGCGTTTTAAAGCACCAAATGTAGAATTTGCTAATGCTATTTTTCTAAAAGATGATCCAAAAGAGTTATTTATTGCGGTAAATGAATTTGCCTATAATTTATCAGAAACAGGAAAAAATAGTATGAATGCATGCTATTGGATGGAATGGATTATTGAATTTGAAACTATTTGTAAGCAGAAAAAAGAGAAATGTAATTGTGAGCGTCGAGAGTTTGCTAATGTTGATACAAAATGCCAAATGGATATAATATGGATAATATGGGATGTATTTCTTGAAGAGGCATCAAAACGCAGTACATTAATCCAGCGCATTGTAAATAGCGCGTTAAATATATTTTGTTTAAGATACAGGCCAGGATGTCATAAAAAACGACGCCCGCTTATGTATTTTATTATAGAAGTATTTACTGAGCCATTTTCTGTAGAGGAAGAGATTGTTAAGGATAAGGCAAAAATATCAGTAATAACGCAAAATATACACAAAATTTATAAACAGATTAAGAAAAATGAACATTCACCGGGAACAGATTATTTATATCAAAATACAAAGGCATCTAATTTGGAGAAGACAATCGAGAAATTAGAATTAATGAGTAGTTTAGGTGAACAATACACACCAAGACTTTAAAATCTAATAATATATAAATTATATTATAAATATAATATATAAATGCGTAATACAAAATCAATAAGAACTAACAAAATGAACAAGACACGTCGTTCACGCACCTCAAAAACATATTCACATCAACATATTGTTACAATGTTTTTACAAATGTTAAATACTGTAAAATTATATCATTGGAAAACAACTAGTTATTCTCAACACAAGGCAACCGATGAGTTATATTCTGAATTAAACAGCTCTATTGACTCATTTGTTGAAATAATGTTAGGAAAAAATGGAACTAGAGTAAATCTAACTGGAACTAAAAGTATACCTTTGTTAGATTATACTGATCTAAGTGGCTTCAAAAAAGAGGTCGAATTATATAAAACATTTTTAATTAATATGGATAATGATCCCAATCTTAAATCCAATATAAATACTGATTTAATGAATGTTCGTGATGAGATTTTAGGACATTTGAACCAATTTACTTATTTATTGACTTTTAAATAAATTATAATTTAATTTATAAACTTGTTATAAACTTCTTATAACCTTATTATAAATCGTTATTATAATAAAAAATTATTATATTTTTTTATTATAATGAGCACAATAACCGCCAGTAATAAAGACCTAACAAGTTCTTTAAGTGACATATTTTCAAGTAAACCGTCTTCACCTAGTTCAAATACATATGAACCTGGACCAGCATTTAATAGTGACTATACTAATGTAAGTAGTGATACTAGTAGTATGACATGGCAAACTTGGCTAATTATTATTTTAATATTAGCATTATTAGGTTTCAATATATTTATATATTTAGCAAAAGGAACAGGTGCTGTAGCTGAATTTATTGATAAATATTTTGGGCCATTATTAAAATTATTTGGAATAAGTGTTTTAGAAACTACCAAACAAACTGTAAATGTTAGTGCTACTGGAACTAAAGCGGGAGTTGACGTGGTTGCAGGTACAACTACTGGAGCTATTGATATTATAGAAAAAGGTGCAACTACAACTGGATCAAATGTAAAAGGATCAAATATGACTTCTAGTAATACTAGCAATACTCAGAAAAACGCAATGCCTGTTCAACAGCAAATTCAAGAAGCAGGTAGTATGAGTGAATGGCGCCAAGATACTCTTGATAGTGCTTTAAATGATGCTTCAAAATACTCAGAACCACAACCGGATGATTCATTAAGTACAGTTCAATCAACCGGTAAGGCAGGTTGGTGCTATATTGGAACAGATCGTAATATAAGAACATGCTCTCAAATAGGGGCAAATGATGTATGTATGAGTGGCGATATTTTCCCGTCTCAAGATATTTGTATGAACCCAAATTTGAGAGCATAAATGGTGTTAAAATAAGTTTATACTGAAACAACATTAGACGCAATCGATTGGATATTATTATTTAAGGCAACAATATAGAATGAATTTGTTAGTCCATTTAAAGGCACAGTGTAATTATTTTCAGTTGTATTGGATATAATTAAATTATTTTGAAAAACATTGTAACTTGTAATTGGTAAACAAGTATTTGTTGTTGTCCAGGATAATGTATATACAGTTGTTACTGTTACAGTTAATATTGGTGTAGCTGGTCTTATAGCACTAGTCAATAGTTTGTAGTTTATTGGCCATTTATTAGTACTATTTGTCATAACATATTGTTGTCTAGGATACCATGTAGGATTTCCATCATTCCAACATAAATCTTCTATAGGTCCAGGAACATCAGAATCAGTTGTAGGATGACAATTATCCAATTTAATAGGTCTAATAATTTCACCAGTACATACATTTTCTTTTGTACCGCACACAAGATTACCAAAGTCTTGGATAACAATCGGTTCAACAATTGTTTCAGGAACAAGCGGAACAATAACTTCTGAACCGGGTGTAGGTGGAACAGGTGGTGGTATAGTTTGATCTTGAGATGACCCAGATATTTGCGATGGCAATATATTATATATTGGAATTAAATTAGGAAAGCAAGTTACAGGTAAATTAGTTGGAACTCCAGCAAGCGTAACATTTTCACCACCTACACGTAATAAACTATGAATATTTGGATTAGTATAGCCTTTATCATTTTGTGTGGCCCAAGTTTTGGTTCGATTAGTCCATTGCCCCTTTGCTATTTTAGAATAGCGCTGATTTTTTGTCAAATTACTACTATTAATTTTATATTGCAATATATTTCCTTTATTTATCATTGCAATTTCATAACCAAGATTAGATGCTGGAACAAGTTTGTTAGTATATGGAACTCTTACAAGTGGATTATAACTGGAATTTGTATTTATATTTGTATCATTTTCCTGAGAACAACTACGTTGAACTCTAGACCACGCACGTGGTGGTTGAGGCAAATAACATTCACTATTAATACAAGACATCTTAATATATTACATTATAAAATATTAAGACTATTAATATTATTTATATCCTTTGATTTTATTATAATTTATTATAATTTAAGGATTAAATTGATCACCGGAACCAAAGAAAAACCATCTTAAGGATAAGTAATTAGGATTACTTAAATTAATAGCATCTGTTCCAGAACCAGGACCAGAGCTAATTATCTTAGTATTTGGACCGCTGGTAACTAATTTACTTATTTCAGTAGCACCTAGTGCATAATTGTAATACCATAAATTAGAAACATATCCAGAAAATCCACCATTCATACCAACATATACATTACCATAATTCTGTTTTGGCACACCATTTAATGAGTGGCTCTTAGTAATTGTACCATTAATATATACATCTAAAGTTGTGTTTTGGCAACGAATAATAACATTAATCCATTTATTCAAGGGAATATTTGGTATAACAATCTCTTCATTAATTACATTATATGTATTCATAAAAACGACTAAAGCATTTGTATTGGGAGCAATATAGAGGCCAGGTGCGTTATTAGGGAAATTAAGACCCGCAGGACTATCATTACCACTAGCATAGTCATTGCCCTTGTAGAATACACACTTGTATTGTCCTGAATTATATGTTAAGTCATCAATAAATATCCATGTAGACCAAGTAAACTCAATACCATCACTGGCATTTTCAGAGCGTGTAATAGTCTTAGCACCACTGGCATTTGGATCTTGTGGTATAACAACTAATTGTTTAGCATCAACCATACCATTAATTAACTTAGGTGTTCCAGATGGTCCATAAAAATATCCTAAAATAGCAATTCCAATTCGCAATAATATAATAAATCCAACAAGAACTAACAATAAAAATGCTACTTTGGCGACTAAACTATTGGATTCAAGAAAATCATTGGAAGCATTTACATAATTATTGGACGAAAATTTATTAAATGTCTCAGGACCCATACCTAAATTAGTAGGAGCACCAGAATTAAATCCCATTCTGTCATTTATTTCACTCATCTATATACTATATATATTATATATTATATAACAAAAAGATAACAAAATACTTTACTTAAATTAAACTTAAAGTGTAAAACTATTGTCTTCAACACTACCTTCCATTAAAGATATCTTAACTGTATATTTACCAAACAAATCACCTAACATACTAGCACCATATCCGGCTTCATAAATATTCCAGGCAGTTTGAGGGTCGCATGAATCAGCCCAATATTGGAATTTTGCTGTCCAGCCAGAGAAGCCGCCATTGGGTGTAATATACACAGGCGCAGTTGAATCTATTTTAGCTACACCAGGTAATACACAAGTTCTAACAAGTTTACCATCAATATAAATGTCCATTGAACGACCATATGTGCTAACTAATAAATTAACCCATTTTTGAATAGGAATATTGGCAACAGCACATCGGTGTGTAGTAGTATTGCTAGTAGTACCACTAGCAGGTGTAGTATCTAAACCAGGAAAAACAGTCTGTGATACAATTATATTATTTTCAAGAGCGCCTAAAATAACAGATGGACAAGGTTGTAAGGGTTTACTTCCAGCAACCATTCTTCCAAAAACTACTTTTTCCTCTCCATAACGATAATTCCAGTCATCAATATAGAACCAAATAGAGTATGTAAAATTAGAGGTATTACCAGAACTAGATGAACCAGTTAGACTAGATGCATTAATAGTCTGCATTGTTTGAGCAGATGTTAGACCAGTTAATGTACTAACATCCTTTGAAATGTAACCATAAACGACAAATAATAAAACTAATATAATTACAAACAATAACACATTTTTTGCTTCCATTTAATTATATTATATGCCTAGAAATTACTTTTTGTATCTTTAATGTTTAGTTTGTTAAATATGTAATGTATAATATATTTTGTTAGTTTATCTATTAATTAATACTAATTATTTGTTCAACTATATTTTTTGTAGAATTAGAACCTGGAATTATTGGTGGATTAGTATTTTTTAATGAGTTATATAATGTGTGAACTTGTAAATAATTAATTGGTTTGTCAAAATAAACTAGATTTGCTACATTTCCACTAACACCATCATCAGAACCAACAGTAAGCATATCAAATTTCATATATGGTACTACTTCTATTGCCGATTTTACTAATTCACCATTGTAAAATATATCTAAAGTTCCACCTTTATAGTTAATTATTATATTATTCCATTTTTGCAAAAGGACATTCGGTTGTTTATATATAATACGATTACCATCATTATCAAGCTCAATATTGATTGGCATTGTCTTAATTTCCTCTATTTTATTTCGAATATCAGAAATAGTAAAACCTTCTGTCATACTAGATTTGTTTGTATTAGATTTTCTAGAGTTATGTAATGCTATCTTTTCTTCACCATCATTCTTTACAGTAATATAAATTGTATTAGACGCCATATCATATTTGACACATGGGTTTTCACCATAAGATAATATATTTAATAATTTATTTGCTGAGCTACTTGTACTGTTGGCAAATGAATCTAAATAAAACCAAAATGACATAGCATATTGATAATTATATTTTTCAGATGATCCTTGTAAATCAGATTGATATTCAGCAATACTTGGGTCAACCTTTACATTTGCGTTTAAGTCCTGATATGTTGCTACACTTGTCTGCTTATCTGTTGGTATTGGTTCATTTATCCATGATTTTCCACCTTGACCATAATATTTAGTTGACATATATGGGTATATAAAGAATTTAATTAAGAAATAACCTCCAAATATACCTAATCCTAATAATAATAACATTAGTTCTGTCTGTTTTGTTTGTTTATATTGCCCAGTTAAATAGTCAATAATATTTACTACCAAACAAGGAATATACAATATTGTATGTAAGATTAGACGAAATACTGGATTTTCTTCTAAATATCCTCCAGCATTTATTAGTTTCCATATAATAGCAAGCATTCCAATAAGCATAATTACATTTAATAATGTAGAACCAATTGTATCACTTGTATATGCATCTTGTTTAAATGCTCCGATCCATGATAATACGCTGTATATTAATAACCCAGAAATGCCAACCGCTCCTAAAATATAGACTCCTCTTGTAAGTAATTTAACAAATGATGGTGCTTCGCCATATAGACCAGATTTGGATGGATGAGTAAAAAAATAATGATATACAAATATCATTAAGAAAATCATTAATCCAACTGATGCAATTAAAAATGTAGATACACCTATATATTTAGTCATTATGTTCCAAGGGTCATAAAAATAAAGCATAGCAGTAGCCAAGATAAATAATAAAAACATTGAAGTATATTTGCTGCGTTCATTGTAAAACAATTGGAGATTTTTGGGTAAATTCTGCTTGGCAATATCATCATCTTTAGTTACAACAATATATGAAAAACAAGTAAGAACTAAAACAGCAAATAATATAAAATAATTCATTGATAGTGCCTTGTTTTTTTTAAAGTCATCACTAAACATAATAGTTAATACAATAGCAAATGTGCTTACTGCGCCTATAATATAAATAAGTCTAGTAATTGGTGATTCATCAGGAGTAGCTATACCATTTTTTACATTTAAAAACATTTTTATTAGCATTGTTAGACATATAAAAAATATAATAGTTGAAATTATCATATAAATAATTGTAGTTGTTAGTTGTAATGGATTAAATATCTTAGTTAAGATAACAAAGGCAATAAAAATACCTATTCCAATTAGCCACATTTTGTAACCTTTTATTTTGTTTTCTAAATCTAAAATAACAGGATCTTCAGTTGGAAATAAATTTGTGCTTGATATACAATTTGGATTACTTTGAGTAGTTGTATTAGTACTTGGTGTTAAAACTTTATCTATATTGTCTTTTATTTTTTGTAAAATATCCTGAAATTTATTTTCATTAACACTCATTATTATAATAATGCTATAATATTATTATAATAATAAATTCTCATAATAAATTCTCATAATAAATTCTCATATTAAATTTTTACATATTTTCTGAAGCAGTTTTTTGACCATGGCATTCGCGACAAAGTGCTACTAAATTTGATGGATCATTACCACCACCATGTTCTAATCGGACTTTATGATCAACTTCAAAAGTATGTGTTAGTTTATTATTACAATGACCACACTTCCAGTCTTGAATAGAAGCAACATATTTCTTCTTTGTCTCACTAACAGAACGCTTTGTTGCTTTTTGTCCTGATAATTGGAGCCGTTGTCGTATACTAGAATTTTGTCCTATATTTTGATCCTGATTAAACATTGGGTTCTGAAATCCATTTAATCCTGACATAAAATTATTGTCTGCTTTGCTAGTAAAATCAAAAATAGGTGAAATCATATCCACTGTATTTTTATCAATAGGCATATATTTTATTAAATTATTCGTATAAAGCAACATTTTCTTTGATTGGGTTGGATTTCTTTTTAATAATAAATAAAGTGATACTCCTAGAATGCCAATAATAATCATTTTATAATATTTTTTATAAGAAGTAAATACCTTACTATATTTTCCATCGTGATAAGCATTATATATTAGAAAACCTGTTATTCCAAATATGACTAATTCTAATTTCATTATATAATAACAATATTATATAATAAGAATATAATAAAATCTATATTATTTTCTTCTTGTAAAATGACTATAACTAACACGAACATGTTTTTTAGATTTTTTATTACTATTTTTATTTCTATTTAATCTATAATTTTTTAATATATTTTTCTTTTTTGTATTCCATGTTTTACGACTATGTCTTTTACGTTTTGTTTTATATCCACCGCGTCCTGAATATTTTTGTTTATCAAATAATAATCCTATCATTAATAATATTGATAGAAGTTCATCTGCATTATTTTTAATAATATTATCAGCACTATTTTCAATAGCTAATGCTTGTCCTGGATTGATATTTGGATCAGAATTTTTAATAATATTATCATATGAATCTTTAAATAAATTATAAATTGGTGTTACTACTAATGGATCATAATTAGGCAATAAACTTTTACACATATCTCCTAAATTAGCTGTAACCATTGTTAGTAAATATAATACAAGTATTATGTTTTTATTTATTATTATTAATAATTTTATCAAAATGTTATTATTTGTATCTAATTCAGTGTTAATATTAATATCAATTGGCTCAAATAATTTATCTGTTTCAGGTCTTAATGATGCTAAAATTGGCAATATAATTGATTGTGTTGATCCATATTCTTTATTGTTAGTTGGTAGCTGTGTAAAGAGGTATTTTTCTGATATTTTATCATTAAAACTAACAAAACTATCATAAATATTACTGTTGTCTCTATTACTTGTATTATCACTAGTTAATTTTTGTAATATAGTGTTTAGTATATCTATTATTTGAGGATTTTTCGATATATTCTTGTATTTTTTTGTTATTAAAATAAACGCACTTAGATAAATAATTGACTCAATATATAATTGTTCTAATATTTTTAATAATCGCGCCTTATCAGAAAATATATCATTATCAATACTACTTGTTTTACCAATTTTTTCTAATATTTCTTTTGTAAATAATCCAGCTATAGCAGTTTTATTAAATATATTCATATTTAGATCTGTTGTAAAATTGGTCCATTGTAAAGGTAAATCATTAATTGTCTTATAATTAGATAATTTTGGTTTTAAAACAAACTCATACCAATTTTGTCTAATGCTATTACTATTAGATAAAGATTTAATATAAGTTTTTGGTTGTCCCTTAGATATAACTTGCTTTATAGTACCATTTTTAAGAGACACATATAAAATATTTGGAGCAGTTGTATCAACTCTAATTGGTCCATCATAAAAATATTGCCGTCCATTAGAATCAGGTTGAAACCAAATAATACCATTATTTGTATTTGATAGTGAATTATCTGTCTTTACATAATTTTTAGTGTTAGTTGCGTTTTCAATATCTTGTAAAATATTTCGTTGTTGTATTATATTTGTTATAGACTGCTGTTTATCAGTATATTCTTTAAACAATGTTTCCAAGTAATCATAATTAACTTTATTCAAATCAATATCATTTGGAATTTTAATATATCCTGGTTTAATTTGTTTTAAACATTGAATAACACCATTACTTTTATCAAGTCCATCTTTATATGTTTTTGCATAAAAATCATCTTCACTTGAATATAATTCAATGTCTACCATTGTTCCAGCTTTTAAAAATCCCTTTGAAAATGTACCAGACACCTTGGCAGTAGGATATTTTGCTGTATCAGAATTATAGTTATCAATATAAAAGATACCTTCACCATCTGCATCAAGTGTATTATTTTCTGTATCCATAACACCAATATATACACCATATCTGTATAAATTAAATGATTGATAAAATATAAGACTTAATGATGCTTCATTTTTATTTAAGTCTAGTGTCATTTTAATATTTATAATTCTAAAACCAAGACCAGAATTATCAAAATTATTCATATTAAATAAATTTACTGCATTTTGATACATATTAAAAGTAATTGTATTTTCTTTTACATTATAGTTTGTTGAGTTTTTTCTTGGACCATATAATAAACAAAATAAATTATATCTATCAGGTCTATCAGGTCTATATGGTCCATCAGTTAATCCAAATCCAGAAGCTGGTTTGGAAAAATCAGCAAACCATGTAGCTTTAAATGTTTGTGCTACAATTGTATTACATATATTAATCAAATCTAATTGATTAAATTGTGTTGTTTGTATATTTTTATTAATAATTTCAAAACAAATATATTTATAATAATCATTTACTAATAAGTCTTCATCTCTTGGTTCTTTATTAACTCTTGGGTTCCATATAGCTAATGTCTGATTATCATTATTAAATATAATACCTTCATTTCTATGAACATCTTTTCCTATTTGTTCTTTAAAGTCAAACCAATCAATAGACCAAGTATTAGTATCTTCATTTTTCTTATAGTAACAAGCTAAAAGTCTCTTAAATATCCATTTTAAGTCTTTTCCATAATTACTATATGGAAATACATCCTCATGATACTCATAATTATTTACAGTTTTGATAAATAAATCATCTGTTACTACTGGCACTTTTTCTGAAGCTAGTTTTTCTACTTCTGTCTTTGGTTCAATAGTTGTAAATTCATTAATAAAACTTTTATACATGTCACAAATTGGTATACCATCAGCTAATTGTGTATAACCACCATTATAAGTTTCAATTAACTGATTATAATTAGTACGCTGAGGTTCACTAAGACTATCTATTTGTTTATTTTGTTCTACTGTTGCTTGTGTTATTTGATCTTTAGTTATCTCCATTACTTATTTATTTGACTAATATATACAAATATATTATTTGTTAGTAAACATATAATATATTTTATAAAATAATAAACTATAATTAATAATTTATCGTAATTTATCGTGTATATTTACTATTTTTTTTTCTATATTTTCTAGATATTTTATAGTTTCTATTTCTTTTCTTGCTATTATAACGTCGTTTTGTTACCATCTTTTTCTTATTAGATCTCTTACGACTATATTTCTTTCTACCACCAATTGCGGCACCAATTGTAATACCACTTAGTCCTAAAGTTGATGCAAGACCAAGAAGCAACATATTTGTAAATTGTGAATTATTTTGTATAATTGCATCTGGATTTTGCTCAATATTTCCACTAGATCTAGCAGAAGTCATTGCGTCTATTATTTTTTCATATGACTGTTTAAATCCATAATATAAATTCAAATCCTGAAAATAATTTACTATATTGTTTCCAGAATTTGAGCCTGGCTGTTCCCGATATATTTTACCTTCTACAATTAAATACAAGTTAAGTAGCAAAATTATATTCTTAATCAAAATTAATAATAAATCATAAATATTTGTTTGTTCTATTTTAATATCATTTTTCATATTTTTAAAAAAATCCAAACCTTTTTCATCTTGGCTTACAGAGGCCAAAATAGCCTTAATTGCCGTTTTTGATTCATTTGTCAATGTATTTGGATTAATTGTATTTTGATTACGAGCATAAAATGTTGTAAAGGCAGATTGTGGCTTATCCATAGACAGCTGTTTATATAGTGACGCAATTGTCTTTGTTAAATCATCAGTAGCAACAGCTTGTCGTTTTTCATAGTCACTTTTTTGTTCATCAATTGATTTAGTAAGTTGATTTTTCATACCAAAATATACTACAGCATATCGATGTGCGCGATTGAATAAAATATTTGCTATAGTCCATTGAGAGTTTTGCTCGGCTGCTTTAGCAGCATCCAATGTGTCATTTATTTGCTTGTCATAATTTTCTTTATCTTGTACAGTTAGTTTTCCAATATATGCTGTCTCATACTTATCTGCTAAAGTATCTAATCCTATTTTTGTAAAAATATTTGAAAAAGTATTTAGTTGGAGTGTTTTTAAATTATTCATAGTTTTTTCATTTTTATAAGAATTATCATTTGCTTCTTCAGCTAATTCATTATTCATTATTCCAGAATATAAATAGTAATAAACATTAGACAATAATTGTAGAGTTTCATTATCAGATAAATCAAAATCACCAGATGCTACCGCATCTAAAATTGCATTACCATCAGATTGTGTTATTACTGGTTTTTGTTCTAATTGACATAATATCTTTAATAAATATATTTTATTAAATAGAGGAGTACGTGGCATAACTTCAGTTATTTTATTAATTTCATCCAAACAATCTGATAATTTACCTTGTTGATATAGACTATAAGCACTATCATATGAAGGAGCTGTAGAAACTTCTTGTACTATTCCTGATCCTGTTCCTGATTCTATATTTGTTCCTGTTTCTGTTTCTGTTCCTGATTTGGAACCTGGATCTAAATTTATATTACATTTTTGTTTACTAGGATCACTAATTGTATAAGCACTAATATTATTTTCATAAATATATTTTAGTGTTAGTATAATTGCTTGCCCAACCACAATTATTTCGTGTTCTAATATTGGTTTCATCATTTCTAAATTATCTGTTTTAAATACAATATTATCCATATCAACACGTTTAGTCAATTCTGTTTCCATTAATTCTGAAAATTGTGTATTTGGATCAGGCATCACAAGTCCAGGAACACTAAAATAATTATTAAAATACTCAGTCCATTCCCATATTCCAGTTAATTTTTTAATACTTTCTGTTGCTGTTGTAATATTATTATTATCAAATAATACATCTGACCATTTAGGTCCTGTACCAACATTACTAGATGGGGGTGCTAAACCAGATAATAATGGTACATCTGTTGGTTTAATTATAACATCTCCATTCATGTCAGCAATTTGACCATATTTAGAAGACACATGTAGCAATGTAATTTCATAATGAGGCACGGTTTTATCAATACTAATCATTCCTAATGGACCATTATAAATATAATCATTCATAAAAATTACTATAGAAATTTCATCATTTAAAGTTATAGATGTATCATCTACAACATATTGTTGTTTAATTAGATAGTTATTTGTCCATTCCCAGTCGGACTTAGGAATATTTGTTGGATTTGATGGATCATATAATATATCACTCCAGTCGGGTTTTAAATCAATACCCTTTGTATCACGAATTTTGCCATATAAACTAGAAATATGTAATAATTCATATGGTGGATTACTAGTATCAACTGTTGCATCCATAGGACCATAGTATGTTGTTCCATTATTCAAAAGTATAGTACCGACATTTCTATTGTTAACAAGTGTATTATCATTTGTTAGATATTTTGCTCCAACACTAGGACTAGAACTAACACTGGGACTTAAATTTGGAGGTAAAGGTACAATTGTTTCTGTTAATTTGGTTCCAGTCTTTGTTGTAATTGGACTACTAACTTCACTTTCACTTTCATCATCACTATCAGATTGTCTTTGACCTACAATACTAGAGCTTGATGTTAAACTTAAAGGTGTAATTTTTGAAGTAGCACTAGGAATAGAACTAGCCGTAGATGTACTAGGAATAGATGTAGAACTACTAGCACTAGCAGATTTTTCAGAAGGAACATCAGTTTCAATACTTTCAGAAGAAGTAGGTTTAGCATTTAAACGTAATAGTTCAAGATTTAGCTTGTCAGGTTTTTTAGAAATCTCATTAAAAAAAATTCGTCTTTGTTCTTTAATATCTAGTGTTGTAAGATCTTCATTATTAACTTTTAGTATTTGATCTCCAATATTTATTTTACTACTACCAGGACTATAATTTACGTTATCAAGTGATTCTACAATTAATTTATTATTTACTTCCCCAGGAGTAATTCCTAAAACATAATTATGAATTGTTTCTTTTGGTAATAAAATTGCTGTATATATATTTTTATCTACTATAGATCCAGATGCTATAGATCCAGATGCTACAGGATGTCTTAATACAAGAGTGGCATATTCTTTACTAGAATTGTTATATAGTAAATTATTAAATTGTTCTGGAGTAGAAGTTTCAACATTCTTACCATCTAGACTGATTATTTCATCATCAACTTCTATTTTATTACCTTTAGTAATAATCGGTGTAGATACAGATATAACAGTTAATTTATTATCTTTTTGCATAGCAACAATACCAAATTCACCATCATTCTTTCTTTTCAAAGTTACAGTGTATATATTTTTATCTGTAGGTACACTAGTTTTTATAGTTGAACTTAAGCTTGAACTGCTACCTGGAATTCTTTCTAATCTAAATGACATAGGACTATTAGAAATACTTGCATTATTAATAGCAACTGTTAGTATTGTAAAATCATTATCACTATTTCCAGTATTTACTGGTTGCCAACCTTTATTTAGTCCTTCTTTCGCATTATCTATTTTAACTGCTACAACTTTGTCGCCAATATTTATATTTGATATTCCTGAATTGTTGGATTGAATAAAAATACCAGGACCAGGTGATTTATTCAGTGTATAAAATTTAATTCCATAATCCAAATCATTTTTTTTTGTTAAAGTTACTTCATAGGTATTAGACATATTTGTATATTTACTAATATATACAAATATATTATTTATTGTACAAATACACTATTAAACCTGATGCTCCCAATAAAACTAATGTATAAATAATCTTCTCACGCCATCGATAATAATCTTTCATCTTAATATCCTTCGGTTTGTATTCTTCATAATATTTAATGTAAAAATCATTTAATGAAATTTTTGGTTTCTCTAATTTTTCATTAATTTTATTATGAATAAAATGGATCCAACGAATAAATGCATCACGTGAATCTAAATATGCTGTAACTGGATATTCATCTAATAATTTGCTAAAATCGCTACCCATTGCCTCAACCGGAATAAATATAGGCAAATTCATAATAAATTCATAATATTTTTTTCGTGTTATATCATTAGGTCTTATAGGATATGTCATCGCAATTGTATGTAAAAAAAACCAAAAATGTGGCCCCCAAATAGTTGGATCTAATCCAGATATTGTAGTTGTTGTATCTGTTGTCTTTGTTGAATTAGGCATCTAAATTAAAACAACATAAAAACAACTATATATTAACATATAGTCGTTCTAAATATTATGAATATGAATAAAAATAATGTATGTAATAATTGTGGCAAATTAGGCCACTTATTTCATCAATGTAAATTACCAATAACAAGTTATGGTATAATATTGTTTCGAACAACACTAAAAGGGCTACAATTTCTAATGATACGTCGTAAAGATAGTTTTGGATATATTGATTTTATACGTGGTAAATATATACCACATAATGTAGAGCATTTAAGAAGTATATTTAATGAAATGTCTATTGTAGAAAAGGAAAATATAATGCTAAATACATTTGAAACATTATGGGCCAAAATGTGGGGAACAACTAATATTGGAAACCAATTTAAGAGTGAAGAATTATCATCACAAAAAAAATTTGATATGCTAAAAACTGGAATACAAGTAAATGATGAATTAGTTTCAATTAATACACTGATAGCATCAAGTACTACACAATGGAAGGAAACAGAATGGGAATTTCCTAAAGGGCGTCGTAATTTTTTAGAAAAAGATTTAGATTGTGCTTTAAGAGAATTTGAAGAAGAAACCGGTTATTCAAAAGATAAAATAAAAATAATAGAAAATATGATGCCACTTGAAGAGATATTTATTGGTTCAAATCACAAATCATATAAACACAAATATTTTTTAGCATTTATGGAAGAAAATGAAGATATATTAGAGAATTATCAAGCAACAGAGGTTAGTAAATTAGATTGGAAGACACTAGAAGAATGTTTGGAGGCAATACGTCCATATAATTTAGAGAAAAAACAACTAATTCTAAATATTAATAACGTATTACAAGAATATAGATTATATTAATAATATATAGTAAGTAATGGAAAACAAGGAAATAAAAGATACTTGTGGTAGTCCATATGATCCCAATTGTAGTAAAAACAAGAAACTATTAAAGATGGAAGAAGAAAATATGGAAGAAGCCAAGTTAAATCCAAATACTAATTCCTATTTATATCCAGACTTAAATGACCCTAATTTTAATATTAAAATTGCAAATAAGAAGGAATTTAGTAATTCTAAATATGATGGAACAATTGATAATGTAAAGACACGAGCAGAGGAGTTAAGCAACGCAGAATATGAATTGCTTCCTCAACAAGCATTTGTTAGAAATTTTATGTCATTCCAGACCCCGTATAATAGTTTATTATTATTTCATGGTCTAGGTTCAGGAAAGACATGTAGTGCTATTGGTGTATGTGAAGAAATGCGTGATTATTTAAAGCAAATGGGTATTTCTAAACGCATCATTATTGTAGCCAGTCCAAATGTTCAAGATAATTTTAAATTACAGCTATTTGATGAGCGTAAATTAAAAGAAGTTGATGGAATGTGGACAACTAAAGGATGTTTAGGAAACAAATTATTAAAAGAAATAAATCCAACAGGAATGAAGGGTCTAACAAGAGATAAGGTAATACAGCTTGTTAAAAATATTATAAACTCGTCATATTATTTTGTTGGTTATACACAGTTTTCAAATGATATTGTTCGAAGTCAAGGTACTAATCCATCTGAAGATGTAAAACGAAGAAATCTTGAAAATGAATATAGTGATAGACTAATAGTTATTGATGAAGTTCATAATATTCGTATTTCAGATGATAATGAGAATAAAAATGTGGCAAAAAATTTGATGTATTTAGTAAGCATTGTTAATAATATAAGACTATTACTATTATCTGCTACACCAATGTTTAATAGTTATAAGGAGATTGTGTGGCTATTAAATTTAATGAATATGAATGATAGACGAGGAATTATTGGTATTTCAGATATTTTTGATACTAATACTGGTGAACTAACACCCGAAGGAACTAAATTACTTATTCGTAAGGCAAATGGTTATGTATCTTATGTTAGAGGTGAAAACCCATATACATTTCCATTTCGTGTATATCCAGATAAATTTGCGCCAAAAAATTATATACAAAGCAAAAAAGATTATCCAATATATAATCTTAATGGTAATCCTATTAAAGAAGATAAAAAGATAGACAAATTAAAATTATTTATAGTTCCAATTGGAAGTGTTCAACAAATGGGTTATCGATATATAATGAATAATTTATTATCAAGAGAAGCAAAAGTTATAACTACAAAAACGGGACAGCAGCGTGTTCAAAAGGGATTTAAGGAGCTCAAAGCATTTGGATATACAGACCTAATGTTGCCTATACAAGCCCTAAATATAATTTATCCAAATGATGATTTAGTAGATATAGAACCTATAGAATATGGTAATAGATTAGCTGAAGAGGAAGAAATATTAGATGATGATATGTCGCCAATTAAGACTGATGTAGGTGATGTAATAGAAGAAATAGAAAGTTCAATGGTATCAGGACCACTACTAACAAATGAGAAAAATGTAGAAACAGAGGCAGATATAGTTCCCCAACCACAAGGTCCTATAGTGCCTATTGCAAGTATTGAGGCAAAAAAGACTAGAAAAATTAGAGCAAAACCTGTAATAAAAGAAGTTATAGAGAGACCAGCCGCAACCAAAACAAGAAAAAATAGTAACAAAAATATTGATCTTATTGATGAAGGTATGCATATTGTTGAAGGCAACACAATGTCAAGAGAAGAAACATTAAAAAATGCTGATATAAATGAAGAAATGATTGGAGGTTTTGATCCAAATAATAATATTGCTAGAGGTAGAGGTCGACCTAAAAAAGTAGTTCCTTTATCAGAAGCAGTTGTAGAAGATCCATTAGCCAAAGCACTAGATGAACAAAGACCAGAACAAAATCAAAGACCAGAACAAAATACAATAAATCCTAAGATTTTAACTGGTACGGAAGGTCTTAAGAGTATTATGAATTATGAAGATAGCAAAACACCATCAGTAAAAGGTTCATTTGAATATAAACCAGGAAAAACACATATTTTTGCACCTGAAGAAATTGGCAAATATAGTGCAAAAATAGCAAATATATGTAATTATATTTATGGTACAACAGGCAATACTGACCCAAATGAGCCACCACGTATATCAGATGGTATTATATTGATATATTCATCATATATTGATGCTGGTCTTATTCCAATGGCACTTGCATTAGAAGAAATGGGTCTAACTCGATACAATGGTAAATCACTTTTTAAGACCCAACCTAAGAATGATTTATTAAAAGATAGCAAATTAAAAACAGCTAAATACATTATGATAACAGGTGATCCACGATTATCGCCAAATAACGATGCTGATGTGAAAGCAATAACAAATGATAATAATATTAATGGAGACAAAATAAAAGTAGTATTAATTTCGCAAGCGGGATCAGAAGGTTTAGATTTTAAGGCAATTCGTCAAGTACATATACTAGATCCTTGGTATAATGTAAATCGTTTAGAACAAATTATTGGTAGAGCTGTGCGTAATTTTTCACACAAAGACTTGCCATTTGACAAGCGTAATGTCCAAATATTTTTATATGGCACACAATTAACAAATAAAGAGGAAGAAGCAGCTGATTTATATGTTTACCGTATTTCAGAAATCAAGGCAGTTAAGATAGGTAAAGTAACTCGTTTACTAAAACAGGTATCTGTTGATTGTTTAATAAATCGCGAACAATCACAATTAACTGCAAAAAATATGGAAGAAAAGAACAAGAATGTAACACAACTATTGTCAAATCATGAATTACTAACAAATTTTGAAGTAGGTGATTTACCTAACTCAGCAACATGTGATTATAGTAGTGAATGTCAATATCAATGTATTCCAAATCTTGATAAAGATGAAAATGGTAACCCAATACCAGAAAATATGAAAGTAAAAGATTCGAAATTCAACTTAAATACATATAATGAGAAGTTTATGCTTATTAATTCAGATAAGATAATACAAAAAATAAAAAATTTGTTTAGTGATAAAATTGATGGACGTTTTTTTTATACAAAGAAGACATTATTGGCTTTAATTAAGCAACAACGAAATTATCCAACAGGTCAAATAGACGCATCACTATCACTCTTAATAAATGATGAGTCAGAATTTATTACAGATAAATATGGTCGTAGTGGTCATCTAGTAAATATTGGTGACTACTATTTATTTCAGCCAAGTGAATTAAATTATTCTCATATTTCAGTATTTGATAGATCAAAACCATTAGATTATAAACATGATAAAATTAAATTTGAAATAAAGACAGGACTAATAAATACTAATATTGACACAGGAAAAATAATTTTAGGAAATATGTTCAAAAAATATACTACAGCAAAAGGAACATATAGTGTAGTTAAAGGTTCAGATGACTGGTATCAGCATTGTGGTGTCTTGATAAGAAAAATGGCAACAAATGAAACAGATCTAATTATTAATAAAAATACACCCGAAAAGCGAAAAGATTTACTATTAAATTTTGTATTAGAACATATTGTTGATACATTAACAATGCAAGAAAGAATAGATTTAATGAATATGTTGCTTGAAAATAATAATTTAGAAAATGAAGGAGAATATGCTCTTGATAAAAACTATCAATGGTTTATAAGAAATATAAGAAAATATTTGCAGACTAAAATAATAATGTCAAGAAATAAAAAAATTACAGGAATGATAATTTTTGATGGTCCTTCAAAACAATATAAAGAAATAGCTGCGGAAAGTGAAAAAGATAATGGTAATCTTAATATTTTTATATTAAAAGACAATAAATGGATATCTGGAGAAGCTGAAGACAGAAGAGACTTAGAACGTGTAATTATTGAGACATATGATATATCTAATGATCAACTAAATAATAATGTTGGATTTATTGGATTTGAAAAAACACAACAAGATATGGTATTTAAAATAAAGGATACAACTAACAAACGTTCAACTGGGTTTCGTTGTACTCAAGCTGGACGTGAAAAGAAGCATCAAAAAGAAAAGGGTATTATTTACATATTAAATGAGTTAGAAAGTTATAAAGTTGAGAAGCCCCGTTTTTCTAATGATTCAAAAGAAAGTGTGTTTGAATTATGTATTCGTATTGAACTAACAATGAGATATTACGACTATGAGAAATTAGATGGTAAAACATGGTTTGTAAATACTGAGACCGCTGTATTTAATGAATTTGAAAAACGAGAAAAACCATTAAAAAAGTAATTATATTAGTTATTTAAATATACAAAATTTTTTATATTTTTGTATATTTATTATTCAATATTTATTATTCAATATTTAATATTTAATTATGTAATTTAAAACTATATATGGGTTTAATACATTAATTGCACTACCGGAACCTGTTGTACCAGTTGTAAATGTATGTGTATGACTACCATTATTGTTTACAGTAATGTTTGCATATCCCGTATTAGTTACTGCTCCTGAACGATAAATAAAATTATTATCATTATCAGTTCCAGCACTTGTTCCATAATTGCTATTTCCTGCTTGCCCTGTGTTTTCAGCAAAATAAGCATCAGCATAACTATGTGTATGACCACTATCAGAAGCTGTGTGGTTATGTGTACCAGACGCATCAGTTGTACCACTATGATCATGAGATGGTAATTGGTTCACACTTAAAGTAACAGTCTTTGTACCACCAGTATTTCCCAAATTAAAATTAGTAACATTTGAATTACCTACAGGAACTCTTTCTTTTAAATTAGGTAAAACAAAATAATTTGAATTAGACGCAACACCATAATTATTTCCTATAATGCTATATAAATCTGAATAAGTACTTTTTAATACTTCACTTCCATCACAAGATAACCAACCATCTGGAATAGTTTGTCCTGCGTAACATATAACTGAACCAGTAGGACTAATATATTTATAATTAATTAATAATTCATTATTTTCAGTTGTTAAAAAAACAGACATTAAACTATATTATAATAAAATAAAATAATATAAAATATTTTTAGCAAATAATTTATAATAATATATTTTCTAAATATATTATTAATAATAAAATTGAAAAATAATTAAAAGATATTATACATATTAAATATATAAAATGGAAACCGCAAATACTATCAAGAAATTTAAATATAGACAAAAGGAGGCAAAAAATGTCTACGGGGTATCACAAATAACAAAAACAATAATGTTGCCAATTAGTGCAGTTGGTAAGAATATTCATCAGACAATTGAGAGAGTAATTAGTTCAATGGTAGAAAGCAAATGTATTGTTGAAGGATTTGTTAAGGCTGGTTCAACAAGAGTAATTACATACTCTAGTGGTTTATTAAAAGGTGAAAATGTATTATTTGATGTAGTATTTGAATGTAGTGTTTGTTATCCAGTTGCTGGTATGCTATTAAATTGTATTGCCAAAAATATTACAAAGGCCGGTATCCGAGCGGAAAGTTCAGAAGAAACTCCATCGCCATTTGTATTATTTATAGCAAGAGATCATTATTATTCAAATGACTATTTTAATTCTATTGAAGAAAACGACAAGTTTGTTGCTCGTGTTATTGCGCAACGTTTTGAATTAAATGACAAATATGTTTCAATCATTGCGGAGCCAGTGCCTCCAAAAGATGATAAATTTATAAAGAAACCAAGATTGCAATTTGATGAAGAGTAAATAACAAAAATAATAATTAAATAATAATTATTTTTTGAATAGTATAATGTAATTCACAATAAATATATATTAAAAAGAAGTTATTATGATTATTTAGAATATAATATTATGGAAATATCAGAACCATTAAGCCAGTCTACTAACAATAACACAAACAATTATAGTTTGTCACAACTTAATAGCATTCGCGAAAGCATTGAAAATATGTCTAAGTTTAATCAAGTAGAAATATTGCGTATTTTAACAAAATATAAAGATGTCACAATAAATGAAAATAAATATGGCATTCATATTAATTTAAGCGACTTAAGTAACAATATATTTGATGAGTTGGTCGCATATATTAATTATGTACAAGTTCAGGAAACAGAACTAAATAATATTGAGAAACAAAAGCAAGACTATAAGAATAGTTATTTTTTAAAAGATATTAAAGATAATACAAGTAATACTATAAATAATAAATATGTCACAGAGTTTAGTAATAACAAATAATAAATATAAAACAAGTAATGTATATAACGTTGTAGAAGAACTACAAGATTATATGTTTACTAGTGCTAATTTAACACGTTATAATAAGAATATATACGTGTTATCAACTGACACTAAAAAATATGTCAAGAAAAATGATATGGAGACAACAATTAATATTCAATCCAAAATAAGCAAAAATAAAGCTGTAAATAATGACATAAACAAAGATATAAATAAGGATAAAATTTACAAACCATTAAAAAAGGATTCATTATTTTGGTGTTTTTTTATTCTTAAATATGGATATGCAAAATATGAAATGGATATTGGGTCACAACATTTTATTATTGAGAAAAACGAAAAATTTGCCAATATTGATTTATTAAGAATAAAAGAAAATAAAGATTGTCTTAAAATCCATAAAATTAAGCCATTATCTGATTTAGAAGATGACTTAGCAAACAAGGAAAGAATATCAATTAAGACATTTTTTGCTCTTTGTATTATTAATAAAATGAATATTTTGTTAGTTGAAGGCCGAAAAATATACCAAAGTATTAATAATGATAGTGACATAATACATGTTATTCATAGAAATAGCACAACTTTTGAGCACCATATTGAGTTAAATATTACACAAGATATGATTGCCAATTATAGAGATACATATTATAATGTTTCTGGGTTTGATAATGCGTTAAAATCAATCTCTTCTTATACAGTTGATGAATTACATGAAATATGTGAGCAATTAAATATAAATATTGATGCAAAATCTAGTATTGTATCCAATTCTGGTAAGAAAAAGAAATTAACAAAGAAAGATATGTATGAACTTATTGTACAAAATTTTTAGAAAAATTGAATAAATAATATAAAAATAAGTATACATTATATATATAATGTCAAAATCTATTATAATGGAAAAAAGTCAAAATCTGGAACAAACACCAGAAAATTTAATAAGAGAAACAATGCCTGATGGAACAGTAAAAGTTAGACCACGATTTTCACCATTACTAAATAATGTTTTTAGCAATATGTCAAAGAAAGAAAAAATAGCATTACTTAAATTATCAGAAGTTCAACAAGTAGATGAACTAAAAGAATTATACAGACAGGAGTTTATTAAAAAGCCCATTGAAGTTCAAAAGGAAATTCTTAAAAAACTATTATCTAATAATTCGGAGTATGATATTGATAAATTAGGAGATATATTAAAACAAGAAATAAATGAAGATAATGGTAATGAAAATATTAGTAGAAGTAAAAGTAAAAGTCAAGAACAAATTAAAGATGTTAACCCTAGACAACAACTGCTATATATTTCAAAAGAACTATTAGAATCAAAATCATCAAAATATGTTAATTATGAAATGGAGGTTAAATTTGGCACACGTGGTATTCGAAGACTAACAAAACAAGACTATGATAATGTTATTAAGAAGCTAAGAGATATTGGGTTTACATCAGTTCAAACAGATGGCTATTATTGCTTAAAAATTCAGCCTGAATTTATTGATACTAGAACTGGTGCTTTTAAATCATCTCCTGACATAGATACATTTCGTGTTGAAATTAATGGACTAACAAATATCCAAGAGTTTTGTAGATCAAATAATATTGAACACCTTTTAAATACTAAGACATCTGAAGAAGTATCAATTATCAGAAAATCTGATGTAAGTAATAGTCCTAATAGTTTTATTAGTAGTGCTAACTTTGATGATTTTAATTTCAGAGTGACTTATAAGAAAGAAGAACGACTTAGTAAAACAAGCAATATTAGTTTAGAACTAATTTCTAATTGGAATAAGTCTAGAAAAGTTTATCGTTATATAAATCGTGTTACATTTGAACATCATGAATATCCATTTAAAGTTGATTTAAGTATTGTTCGTTCATCAACTAGAGACCAAAGAGGTAGATTAGCTAAAACATACAATGTTCAGGATTCAAATGTATTTCAAAATAGTGAAACCTATGAAATAGAAATAGAAGTAAAGAATAATGATGCAAAATTACTGTATAGAAATCCAGAGGAACTAACAAGAGGGATTGAAAAGGTAACAAAACTAGTATTATGTGGTCTTCAAAGAACAAATTATCCAGTCTCATATGTTGAACAAAAGAAGACATTAGATGACTATATGCGACTTCTTCATGAACTAGAATTTAAGGCTAAGAATTTGGAGTATTTTCCAAAGGAGAAAATATATCCTAGTGATTTTGTAGGTCCATCTTCACTTACATTACAAATTAAAAATATTGCACCAATTAATCCAAATATTAATGTGCCAAATATTACAGAGCCATACTCTTATGTTGTTACTGATAAAGCTGATGGTGACCGTCATTTAATGTATATTAATGGTATTGGTAAAATTTATTTAATTAATACTAATATGTCAGTAATATTTACTGGAGCTAGAACAGAAAATGAACGATGCTTTGACACCTTAATTGATGGCGAATTAATTCTTCATGATAAAAATGGACAGTTTATTAATACATTTGCTGCTTTTGATATATATTTTATAAATAAAATGAATATTAGAAACAGACCTTTTGTAGAAGTAAAAATAAAGGATCCCAAATATTTTGTAGATGGTTGCCGATTACCTATATTAAAAGATGTTGTAAGAAATTTAAATCCTATATCTATTATTGGAAAAGCACCTGAAGCTAAGAAGGGTGTTGAGAAAATTTTAGAGGCAATGAAAAAAGAAAATAAAAGTCCTATTACTATTATTGTTAAACACTTTTATCCACGATTTACTAGAGAAGAGGTTGACGCAAAAGCTGGAGAAGATGTTGAAGCAAAAGCATCTGAAAGAAAAGGTGATGATTACAATATATTTGAAGCATGTAATTACATTTTACAAAGAATAAGAAATGGATTATATGAATATAATACTGATGGTCTAATATTTACTCCAACACTTCTAGGAGTTGGTAGCAGTACATTTTTAGAAGAAGGACCATTAAGAAAATCAAGATGGGATTACTCATTTAAATGGAAACCAGCTGACTTTAATACTATTGATTTCTTAATTACTACAAAGAAGGGAACTGATGGATCTGATATAGTAACCCCAATATTTGAGAAAGGGTTATCATTTAGTGAAGCAACACAGTTCAATCAATATAAGACACTAATTTTACGCGTTGGTTTTGATGAGAAACAACATGGTTATATTAATCCTTGCCAAGATGTTTTAGATGACAAATTACCAACAGTTGAAGATAGTGGGGAGGAAGGATATAAGCCTGTTCAATTCTTCCCATCAGAGCCATATGATGTCCAAGCCGGTCTTTGTAATATTATGTTAGAACTAGATAGCAACGGAACACCACAAATGTTTACAGAAGAGCGCCAAGTATTTGAGGATAATACTATTGTAGAGTTTAAGTATGATTTAACAAAGTCTGGATTATGGAAATGGGTACCATTGCGTGTTCGTTATGATAAAACTGCCGAGTTCAGACAAGGATTAAATAGTTTTGGCAATGATTATACAACTGCTAATAATAATTGGTATTCTATTCATTATCCAGTTACAGAAGAAATGATTGCGACTGGTAGAAATATACCATCCGAAATGGTCTCAGAAGACGTATATTATAATCGTATAACATCGGATAATTTAACTTCTGGATTAAGAGATTTTCATAATTTATTTGTGAAGAAATTATTAATTACTAGTGTTTCTAAAAAGGGAAATACATTAATAGACTATGCTTGTGGAAAGGGTGGTGATTTCCCCAAATGGATTAGCTCTGATCTTTCATTTGTATTTGGAATAGATATATCAAAAGATAATATTGAAAATCGTATAAATGGTGCTTGTGCTCGTTTCTTGAATTATAGAAAGCAGTTTTCACAAATGCCATATGCATTATTTGTTAATGGTAATAGCAGTCAAAATATTAGAAGTGGTCAAGCTTTATTAACTGACAAAGCAATTGCAATTACTAAGTCAATATTTGGATCTACTGCTCCTGATCCTAAATTAGGTCCTGCTGTTACAAGACAGCATGGTAAAGTATCTGATGGATTTAATGTATCATCATGTCAGTTTGCTATTCATTATATGTTTGAAAATAATAAAACATTTTATAATTTCTTAAGAAATATTGCCGAATGTACTAAACTAAATGGTTACTTTATTGGTACTAGTTATGATGGTAAAACAATATTTAATATGTTAAGACGTAAACAACAAGGCGAACAAGCTGAAATATATGTGGATGATAAAAAAATATGGTCTATTACAAAAGACTATGATAGTGCTTCTTTACGAGATGATGATAGCTCTCTTGGATATAAAATATCTGTGTATCAAGAATCAATTAATCAGACATTTTCAGAGTATCTTGTGAATTACAATTTCTTTATTGAAGCAATGGAGAAATATGGGTTTATTATAGTTCCTAGAAACGAAGCCAAAACACTTGGATTACCAGAAGGAACAGGTATGTTTATTGAGTTATATAATATGATGATTGATGAACTAAATAATAATCCAAAGAAAGCAGCTGATTATAAAGATGCACCAAGTATGAGAAAATACGAGAAAGATATATCATTTTTAAATAGATATTTTGTATTTAAGAAAGTAAGAACAATTAATGCTGAGAAACTAACAAATACTATATTAGGTGCTTTACCTAGTGAATATGAGTTTGAACAAATAAATACTGAAAAGGCAAAACAAGCAATTAGTGATCAAGAAGTTTTAGAAAAAAAAGCAAGAGAAAGATCAAAACCAAAGGCTCTCCAACGCAAATTAGTGCTAGTAGAGGCAACTGAAGCAAAAGAAGAACCGTCAATAGTGTCATCTTCTATAATCGCTAGAAAACCACGAACTAAAAAAATGCCACTAATGGAAGAAACATTAGATACAAATATAGAAGTAGCAGCATCTGTTGCTCCCATAAAAGATAAAACTACAACTCGTAAGAAAAAATTAGTATTATTTGATATTCAAGAAGAAAAATAAGAAAATATAAAAAAAGATATAAATAGTTTACACTATTATATATTAATTAATGAATTATTATATAATACCAAAAAATAATTTTAATATAACTATAAGTTTACAAACAAAAAGTGAAAATATATCACCATTTATATCATATAGTCTTATATATCATTTGAATGATATATATTCACAGTTATTAAATATAGAATTTGATGAAACTGAAACTACATTAGAATATATAAATAAAATAGTCAATCCATTTGAGTTTATACATACAAATGTGCCAGGTTATTTTTTATCTGTTAGTAAAGTAAAGCCATCTTCAAATATTTTTTTTGAACTAATGGAAATATTTCAAGTATGTAATATTATTGAATTATTATTGTTAAAAACACAGTTTCATATTGCACATATTACAAAAAATAATTCATCTACTAATTATCTTATTGAAATGTTGCGTGAAAATAATACAGATAATGTTATAAATGAGGATTTTGATTATAATAAATTATGTGATACTTTTGTTAGTAATAATAATATATATAATCATAAAATAGATATATTTTTATTTGAATTCAGCGAAACTGATTATATAAATACTCATCAATATATTAATAATATGATACTAGTGTTATACATTGTATCAAAATATCAAGCAGATAAAGGTATATGTATTATTAAAATAGATAATCTATTCTATAAAACAATTGTAGATATTTTATTTATTTTTTCGGCAATTTATGAAAAGGTTATTATAATAAAACCATCAATTAGTAAGGTGACAAAAGGTGAGAGATATTTAATATGTAAAAATTTTAATATAGATATTTTGACTAATTCTAAATTACTACAACAATTAGATATACATATAAAACCAAAAATAGAAAATAAAATGTTAAAGTCTGATATTATTCATTCATTAATAAAAAATAGTGTTCCATATTATTTTATAAATAAATTAGAGGAGATTAATGCTGTAATAGGTCAGCAACAGTTAGAAGCATATGATCAAATTTTAAATATTTTGAAGAATAAAAATAGAAATGATAAAATAGAATTATTGAAGCGAAATCATATACAGAAATGTATCCAGTGGTGTGAGAAAAATCAGTTACCTCATAATAAATTTACTGAGAAAATGAATATATACATAGATAATCAACAAGTAGTAATAGATGATAATCAAAAAGTAGTAATAGATAATAATAATAATACTAAATTAATTGAAGATAATAATAGTAAAAATAATATTGATAATATTGATAATATTGTATATAATGTTGTCTATAATATTGTAGAAAATATTGTAGATAATATTGTAGATAATAATGAAGAGATTATATTATTTAATAATTTAATAAATGAAATAGATGAAATTAATGAACTATGTATATCTAATATTGAAATTATAAATAGTATATAAAAATATAAAAATTATAATTAATATATATTTTATTATTTATTATTTATTATTTTAAGGTAAGGTTGCCCCAATATAGTTACCAGCTGAACGTTGATTTACACTAACATAATTTTCAGATATATCTGCCGACTGTTTTGAACAAATTTGATGATTTTGTTTCTGTCCTTGGAAAAAGAATGGGTTACCACTATAAGTTGACGCACTACAAGTAGGAGCTTTAAATTTATAAATAAACGGAACATTTGGTGCCTGACCGTTAGCAATATTTTGAAGAGCATTAGCACCTTTAAGTCTTCGAATATTAGCAGCATTTGTACTAATTGTATCAACATTTAATTTCAAAATACGTGTACTACTTGAAACGCCACCTTGCTGAGCATATTGAGGATTATTTGGTTTATAGTATACACGACTGCATCCTTTTGGATTGCTAGGACCTTCTAAAATAGAACTATAATAAGGATTACTACATATTTCATATAAGTATTTAAGCGCCTCTTCTGATTGTTCTGCTGAAGCCAATCTAGTTTTTAAGAAATTAATAAATTCCTCAATAGAACCTGGATTTAGAGTAACAAGAAGATCATATTCTGCTTGAGTAATATATCCCAAATTTACTATAGATTTAGCAACCGCGGTTATAAATCCAATCTCAATACCTTGATTAATAGTGCTATTAGGATTACATTGGGCCACATAATAATTTACTAAAGCTAGTGGGCTACCTGGTTTTGTATATTCAATAACTTTAGCACTAATAAATGGATATTCACTAATTAAATTAAGAATATTTCTGTCTACTTCACCATGCATAAAATTAAATTGTCGTTGTTCAAATGTTTGGCATCGATTATATAAATACATATATTGGGTCTGATAGTAATCCTTTTTTACTATAGTGCTAGTAGGCAAAACACGTTGCATTGCTTTTCTTTGCTGATTACAGCATAGAAGTGGATTAGTCACATTAGCCTGAGGCTTTTCTGTTAAATTATTAATAGGATACCAACTAGAAACAATACCAATACCTTCACATGTTTCACATTCATTATTTATTTTGTTAGTATCATTTGTATTAATATCTCCGTCTAAAAGTCCTGCGTTAATAGTTCCTGGTGTATTGTCCTTAACAATAAATTGTCCAGGACCATCAATCATTTGACTTATTAAACTTGAACCACCTGATCCACCACCAAGAGATGCGCCATTTGAGGATTTAACTGCTCTATTTACATTATAGTCAATTTGTAATTGCTCAACACGTTCAATCTCATTTGTAGGATTTGTTAGATAGTGAACAGGAATAACTGTTCCCTTTCTGTAATGTTTAATTGGTCTTGCTAAGCCAAATCCAGTAGGAAAAACATTACCAGGATCATTATTAGTTAATGGACGAATATGTGTAGCAGTTACGCCAACTGGATTACTAAAGACGCCTTTTCCTTTCCATGATTTATAACCTCCTTGAGGCAATCTATTATTCCATGAATTCATTCCTTGAGGATAAAATGCTGAAGACATTATAAAATATAAAAAGAAAAGAAAAATAAAAGTAGTATATATATATTAATAAAATGCTTTTGATATATTTCCTAATTGTATTTTTTATATCTTTGTTTATTTATCAGATTATTTTAGCATTTTGTCCTAGTTCAATTATAGAAGGAATGACTACAAGTGCGCCTAATGATAAGGATAAAGATAAAGACAAAAATAAGAGCTATGGAACAATGTATGAAGAATATCCAACAGACCCATTAATATTAGGAAAATTAAATGCGGGTAATATTGAATATTTAAAAAGTCAGATAGAAACATTATCAACTAACAATGTTGATATTGACCAAATGCAAACTACAGTAGACCAATTACAGCAACAAGTAAGTGATTTATCTACACAAATAAATCAATTGGGACAGTCAATGATTAGTAGTGAGGCACCAGATAATAGCAGTATTGCTGGATATACTGAAGACACAAGTTATGATACAATTAATAGTAATTCAGATGATACATCAAATGATAATACTATCAACAATACTTGAATATTAAATAATAAATATAAACAAAATATTTATATTTATATACTTTAAGAAGAATGTCTACAAATACAACAGATGATTCTCCTATATTTGGAGAAGATTATGCATATTATAATAATATAAAAACTCCTGCTGAACTGGGTATGTCTACAAAAGGTAATTTATCCACTGTTGGAAAGGATATTGTTGGCTTAACTGAATATGTTAAGGTTATGGTTACAGGAGATAGCAAGGCTTCTAAAACTGGTAAACCTTTAGGCAATAAATATTTTTTAAAATCTGGTGGAAAATGTACTGATGTTGTTAGTGGTCAAGAAGTTGATAGATATTTATATATAAATAATGTTCCTAGTGGAAATATTCCATTTATTTCAGCTGGTATTGGCGTTAATTTTACTGATTTTAGAGGTTTAATTCCTGGAGCACTAGAACAGCTAAATAATTTCAATCCGGTAACAATTTTTAAAGCATTAGCGGCTGGTTCAAATCCACCATGCCAAGAACTAACAATGCAGGTTATTGATCAAAATAATAATAAGTCAACTGAGACAAATTATGTAACACTTGCTGATATTGCGGCTATTGATAGTTGTACATTTCCTGGGAAAAATCGTATTAATCCTATTACTAAAAAGAAATGCAAGGAGACTTTTGAAAATATGGATATAGATAGTCCAACAGTATTTACTGATTCTTCTATAAAAGATTATACTCCTGTTATCAATACAAATATCGATAGTCAAATGTATTTTGCTTCAGTTGGAATATTAGCTATTTATATTGCTTTTAGAGGACTACAAAAAATGAAGTTAATTCCTCAATAAATCTTAATTTATCTAATTTACTAAAAATATAATTATATAAATTTATAAAATTATGTAATTATTTAAATAATTTATTTTCGTCTATGACGACGACGTCTTCTGCGACTTCCGCCTCCCATTCCTAAAGAATCAGCATAGTCAGTAACATAATTAGTACCCTTAGTAGGAGCAGCAGGATTAGCATTAGCAGCAGGATTAGCATTAGCAGCAGGATTAGCATTAGCAGCAGCACCAGTAGTAGGATTAGAAGGAGCAACCTTAGCAGCACCAGTAGCAGCTTCAGTACTAGTAGCAGCACCTGAATATTTGTCCTTTATTCTCTTTAGTTCTTTATCACATGCGTCTTGTGCTGCTTTTTCCTCCGCCTTTTGTGCATCAGATTTTGAAGGTCCAAATAATACGTCAAGGAAACCACCTCTTTGTGTTCTTCTAGTATTTCTTCTTCTTTTTGTATGTCTTTTTTTGTATGTATGTCTAACCATTTATATTATTATATGAGAAATAATATAAATTATATTTTAGTGTTTTAATTAATTACTATAATTTTTATATTAATTTAATGAAACATCTTAAATAATTCATAACCGGCTAAAGCTCCGGCAACCTGGGCAATAATGTAAGGGATTAAATCAGATCGAGCTAATCGTCCAGCATACATCAAAGCAATGGTAACTGCGGGATTGAACGCACCACCAGAAATAGCACCACCAAGAAGTACCGCAATAGCTAAAGCAGCACCAATTGCTAAATAATTTCCAGTGGCAAATATAACAAATACAAGAAACAATGTTCCTAAAAATTCAACAATATACTTATTAAGCATTTTATATTATACTTCTAGAAAATGTTTTATTTCTATATTTCTTAAAAGTAGTGTATGTTTTCTTAAAAGTAGTAGTATATGTTTTTGCTCTACTTTTCTTAAAAGTAGAATTAGTATGTTTGTCTTGGTAAAGCACCCCAAGATCCTAAAGCTGGTCGTAAACTAGTATTATATATTGACCCCTTCTTCTTAGGCGCTGAACATCCACCAGATCGTGCTCTTTGTAAAGCTGTTCTAGTTCCACTAGGATAGTAATTTTTAGTAGATGTTGGAGCATCTAAAGGTAATCCAACTTTGAACCCAGATTTTCCAACTGCTATACTTTTTCTAATATCAGTCAGCATAGAAGATGGTATAGGAGCAATATAGTTAACATGACTAGATACAGGAATTTGTCTTTGAGATGACCAAGAAGTAAATACAACAGGAGTAGATAATTTGCCTAAAGCATTTTGTTCTGCCCTTGTTTTTGCACTTAAACTGGTTGCTCTTAAATATTGTGCTCTTGCATTAATACTCATATCAGAATATACCGGTTCCTGGGAGGGGAAGAATTGTTGTGGTGTTGGGTTCTTTCCAGTAAGAGTTCCATAACTATGATATGCCATTGAAAATGGATAATTACCTGTACTTAATGGGCCATTTATTGGTGTATTTAAATATCCTGAATATCCTTGAGAACCGATTGATGTTGTAATTCCATATGGAGTAGTCATTTAATATAGATTATGAAAAAATATTAAATACTTAATTGTCAATTTATATTTTAATTAAATACATTATATTATTTAAATATTTGATAATATTTGAACCCATTCTATTCCATTATGAGCATATAGACCTTCACTAGTCCATATTATTTGACCAAAACTGAAATTTGATGCTTGATTAGCAGTATCTCCAATACTTCCAGTTAAGGCATTTATAATATATATACCAGCAGGACCAGTAGGGCCAGTAGGACCTGTAGATCCATCATTACCATCATTACCATTTTGGCCTGTAGCACCAGTAGGACCAGTAGGACCTCCAGCAGGACCAGCAGGACCAGTAGAGCCAGTAGGACCAATAGGACCTCCTGATGGACCAGTAGGACCAGTAGGACCATCATTACCATCAATACCATTTACACCAGCTGGTCCAGTAGCACCTGTCATACCAGTATCACCATTAAATCCAGCAGGTCCATTAAATCCAGCTGGTCCAGTAGGACCTGTTTCACCAGTTGGCCCTATAGGACCACCTGATGGACCAGTATCACCTTGAAGACCTGTATCGCCTTTAATACCTGTAGGGCCAGTAACACCGGTATCACCTTGAAGACCAGTATCGCCTTTAATACCTGTAGGACCAGTATCACCAGTAGATCCTCTAGTTCCTTGTACACCTTGAGCGCCGGTATCTCCTTTATTTCCTTGAAGACCTCTAGGACCTGTTTCGCCTTGAATTCCAGCTTGTCCTTGTTGTCCTTGTAATCCAGTAGGACCAACTTCACCTTGTATTCCTTGTATTCCAGTAGGACCAACTTCACCTTGTATTCCTTGTAATCCAGTAGGACCAACTTCACCTTGTATTCCTTGTATTCCAGTAGGACCAGTTTCACCTTGTATTCCTTGTAAACCAGTATATCCAAGTTCACCTCGTTCACCGGTGGGTCCAGTGGGTCCAATAGGACCACCTGATGGACCAGTATCACCCTGAAGACCAGTATCACCTTTTGGTCCTGTTGGACCACCAGGAGTACCATCTGTACCCTTTGGTCCTGTAGCACCTGTAGCACCTGTAGCACCTGTAGCACCTGTAGCACCTGTAGCACCTGTATCACCATTGACACCAATTATACCATCTGTTCCTCTTGGTCCTGTAGCACCTGTAGGACCTGTATCACCTGTAATACCTGTAGCACCTGTAGCACCATTAACACCAATTATACCATCTGTTCCTCTTGGTCCTGTAGGACCTTCCATTTTACTAACTGCACTGATTTCACTTCTTAAATTATTCTCAACTGTAGTGGCACGACTTATCTCACTAGTTAAATCACTTCTTAAAGAATTCTCAGATGCAGTGGCGCGACTTGTTTCATTAGAAATACTATTAGTAATAGTGACTGCAAAATTTTGATCATTTCCAATTGCTGATGCTAATTCCGATAATGTATCTAATAATGCAGGAGATCCATTAACTAACATAGTAATAGCACTATCTATATATAAATTAGAACGAGTAACTTCACTAGCTATCGCATTATTTAAATTAGTTTGTATTACTGTTTCTGCTGACTTAGCACGGCTTGTCTCACTAGTTAAATCAGTTCTTAAAGAAGTCTCAACAGCAGTAGCACGGCTTGTCTCACTAGTTAAATCAGTTCTTAAAGAATTCTCAACAGCAGTAGCACGGCTTGTCTCACTAGTTAAATCAGTTCTTAAAGAATTCTCAGATGCAGTAGCACGGCTTGTCTCACTAGTTAAATCACTTCTTAAAGAATTCTCAGATGCAGTAGCACGACTTGTCTCACTAGTTAAATCAGTTCTTAAAGAATTCTCAAAAGCAGTAGCACGACTTGTCTCACTAGTTAAATCAGTTCTTAAAGAATTCTCAGATGCAGTAGCACGACTTGTCTCATTATTAATACTGGCAGTTATATTAACAGAAAATGTAGGATCATTGTTTATAGCAGATGATAATTCAGATAATGTATTTAATACATCAGGAGCTATTCCAGTTAAATTAGAAATAGCACTATCTACATATAAATTAGAACGAGTAACTTCACTAGCTATAGCATTATTCAAATTAGTTTGTAATACTGTTTCTGCTGACTTAGCACGGCTTGTCTCACTAGTTAAATCAGTTCTTAATAAATTCTCAGATACAGTGGCTCGAGTTGTCTCAGATGTTAAATCACTTCTTAATATAAATAAAGTATCACCTTTGATAGACACATAAATTTGAGTACTAGCACCAACTATGGCTGCTGCATACGCAGCATTTCCTGATAATGTTATAAATTGCCAAGCTCTATTACTTTCTTTAGCAGTCCATGTTAAACCATAATTACTAGATATATAAATTTGACCATTATTAACCACAGCAATTTGGTATTGACCAGTTGATGATATTGATACACCTTGCCAACCTCTATTACTATCTTTAGCATTCCATGTTAAACCATAATCACTAGATATATAAATTTGACCATTGTAAACTGTAGAACTTTGGTATTGACCAGTTGATGATATTGATACAATATTCCATGATCTAATACTATTTTTAGCAGTCCATGTATTACCATAATCACTAGATATATAAATATAACCACCATAAACTCCAATAGTTTGATATTGGCCGTTCGATGATATTGATATGCCACTCCAATTTCTACTACTTTCTTTAGCAGTCCATGTATTACCATAATCACTAGATACATAAATTTGACCACCATAAACTCCAGTAGTTTGGTATTGACCAGTTGACGACATCGACACAGCATTCCAAGATCTACTACTTTCTTTAGCAGTCCATGTTAAACCATAATCACTAGATATATAAATTTGACCATTACTAACTATAGCTGTTTGATATTGACCAGTTGATGATATTGATACCCATGCCCAAACTCTATTACTTTCTTTAGCAGTCCATGTTGCACCATAATCACTAGATATATAAATTTGACCACCATAAACTACACCAGTTTGATATTGACCATTTGATGATAATGATAATGCCTTAAAAATATTAACAGTTTTAGTAGTCCATGTTTCACCAAAAGAGACAACTTGACCATCTCTTAATAATGTAATAGAACTTGTTAAATTATTTTGTATACTTGACTCAGCAGCAGTAGCACGGCTTGTCTCACTAGTTAAATCAGTTCTTAAAGAAGTCTCAGTACTAGTAGCACGGCTTGTCTCACTAGTTAAATCAGTTCTTAAAGAAGTCTCAGTACTAGTAGCACGATTTGTCTCAGAAGTTAAATCAGTTCTTAATATAAACAAAGAATCGCTTCCTTTAATAGATATATATATTTTACCAAGTCGAACCACAGCAGCTGCATATGTACCATTTGCTGATAATGATACTGAAAACCAATTTCTATTACTTTCTGTAGCAGTCCATGTTGCACCATAATTACTAGATACATAAATTTGACCATCTTTATCCACAGCAATTTGAGATTGTCCAGTTGCTGATAATGATACTGAATACCAAATTCTATTACTTTCTTTAGCAGTCCATGTTGCACCATAATCACTAGATATATAAATTTGACCATTATAAGCTACAGCAGTTTGATATTGACCAGTTGATGATAACGATACTGATTGCCAACTTCTATTACTTTCTTTAGCAGTCCATGTTTCACCATAATTACTAGATACATAAATTTTATCACCATATGTTGTTACAGCAGTTTGATACTGACCAGTTGATGATAAAGACACACTATTCCATTGTCTATCACTATCTTTAGCAGTCCATGTTAACCCATAATTACTAGATATATAAATTTTACTAGCCTGATCCAGAGCGGTTTGGTATTGACCAGTTGATGATAATGATACTGAAAACCAACTTCTATTATTTTCTTTAGAAGTCCATGTTAACCCATAATCATCAGATATATAAATTTGACCAAAATGAACTACAGCAGTTTGATATTGACCAGTTGATGATAATGATATACTACGCCAATTTCTATCACTTTCTGTAGCAGTCCATGTTTCACCATAATTACTAGATACATAAATTTGACCACCATAAACTATAGCAGTTTGGTATTGACCAGTTGACGATAATGATATACTATACCAATTTCTATTACTTTCTGTAGCAGTCCATGTATCTCCAAGAGCAATAGCTTGACCATCTCTTAATAATGTAATAGAACTTGTTAAATTACGTTGTATTGTTGAATCAGCAGCAGTTAAATCAGTTCTTAAAGAATTCTCAGATTCAGTAGCTCGGCTTGTCTCACTTGTAATAGTAGTTGCAATAGCTGAAACAACATTACGAAACTGATTTAATGTAAGAGAATATGAATTTTGTCCCAATTTTTCAAAAATAGGTTGAATAGCAGACATTTTATATGATAATAAAATATTTTATTTTTTCTAAAATAAAATATTTTAAATTATTTTTAGTAAATGTATTTAATATCTTCTAATATGTCGATATGCAGTTTGAGAAGTAGAATAATCATCACCACCAAATGATCTATCATTGTAGTTTCTATTAATAGCCTGATTTTTCCTAAATCGTATAAAATCTGAACTATCATAGACAAATTTTGTATTACAAGCAGATGCAGGAACAGTAGGATTTACTTGATTTGAACTGTGAAATACATCAGCCTCACATGATGTAGAAATAGATCCAAAATGACTTCTAAGACCTTTAAGACCAGGTCTGCTTTGATAAGTTTGACATGTACCGCCGCAAGAGTAATTTTGGCGTGATAAAATATCACCAGCATTATTTACAGCTCTAAAAGGACCAATCATACGTTTAGGATTAGAACTGCCTGAAAGACTACTAGTATTCCAAGCATCTTTTAGTAAGAAACGTGTTCTAGCAAATGAATCAGAATTATCATGATCCATAACAGATTGAGGCATGTAACCTTTAAGTCCACCTCCAAGATAAGGGCGATTAAGTGACTTGTTGCCACCAATTAATATATTTATTCCAAGACCAGGAATGTATCCGACTAAGTCTCCAAGACCTCCTGTAGACCAACCTGATTTTCCTGTTGCTGATGGTGAAAAACCTGTTCCAACACTATTAGACATTTATATTATACTAGAATAAAAAATATATTTTATATTTCTAAATTGAATAAACTAACAATAACAAAATAAAATATAACTATTAAATAAAAATAAAATATAGTATTTTATTATAAATGTTTGATTTTAGATTACTAATTAGCGCAATTGTATTTGTTTCTCTAGATTTTATTTATTTATCTCTTATTAAAAATTACTTTCTTAATCAAATTAAGTTAGTACAAGGTTCACCTGTTACTACTAATTTTCTTGCTATAATTTTATGTTATATATTTTTAATTTTTGGAATAAATTATTTTATTATTAAGCCTAAACGAAGTGTTCAAGATGCATTTTTATTAGGTTTAATTATTTATGGTGTATATGAGACAACTAATTGGGCACTTTTTAAAAACTGGTCTGTTTTAACTGTTATTATTGATACATTATGGGGTGGCATATTATTTGCTTCAACAACATATATAACAAATCTGTTATAAATTTATATTTTGCTAAATAATTGATCCATTTTTTTCTTAGATAAGTAAGAATATGGATTTAGTGATCTGTCATAACTCTTGGTACAACATTCATTGTTGTTAGTTCTTGGAATAACAATTTACAAGCATAAGGTATTTCTACATAGGAGAAATCAGTTCGATTATCGCATGTTCTACACAAGTGGATATGTAGTTTATCATTATATGAAGCAACTAAACCACATTTCTTACACACATATACTGAATATTTATCAGAAGCATCATACATACGACCTCTTGTAAATCTTGCGGCGCCATGCGATATCATAGCATCACGTTCCATCTCACCAAAACGTAAACCACCATCTCTACTTCGTCCTTCTGCTGGTTGTCGTGTTAAATTTACCATTGGTCCAATTGAACGACTATGTTGCTTATCATTAACCATGTGTTTTAATCTCTGATAAAATACTGGACCCATAAATACTGAACATTCTACTTGCTCACCTGTAAGACCATTATATAATAATTCATTTCCACTAGCTTCATATCCAAGTGATAATAATTTCTTTGATATATCATCTACATTTAAATCTCCAAAACTAGTTCCATCTCCAAATAAT